>Ga0209562_1000371_pt1 | contig 15486 bp, 19 predicted proteins | sample WorMetvacBELIZE2_FD_187399 | JGI IMG/M metagenome (GOLD analysis project Ga0209562, IMG submission 187399) | Marine gutless worms symbiont microbial communities from Max Planck institute for Marine Microbiology, Germany - Olavius vacuus BELIZE.2... | ecosystem: Host-associated > Annelida >... | reverse complement strand
TGCGCGCAAACAGCGCCAGTCGCGACAGAGCTGTTGAGCGACAATTCGTAAGTAATCGTCATGCGTTTGGTACGTTCGAGCGCTTTTCTGGCGTCATCGACCACGGAAAATATATTTTGTGAATGATTCAGGTCGACGTTCACTTTCATGGTGCCGGGTACGCCATGCGGCGACTGTTGCCACCATTCATCTATTTCAATCGGCGCGTCGATGGCTGCAAGCGCGTCTTCAACCGCGCCACGGGTTCCCTTTACCCAATGGGCTGGCAGGCTGGCGCGGCAGGCATTGCGCTTTGTTTCTACGGGCCACTCCGGGTTCCAAATGTCGACAGATAACGCTTGTGCCAAGTAGGGCAACAGATGTTCGGGTGCTGTGTCGATGCTCCAAAGCAGGTCACGTGAAGAGAGATCGAGCGGCGACAGGCGGGCGGTTTGCGTGTGTTCCAGGTAACGTTGCAGTTGCGAGGCGGGCGCAGCCAGCAGGCTTTCGTCAGCATCAAACATCGTAGCCTCCGAATGTGAGGATAACGTCGGTGCAACGAGCCGCTTCGTTGATGGCGTTAAAAATGTCGGCGGCTGGCGTCGTCATTTCTATGCGGGCGCTGCCGGATTGGTGCAACGCCCGGTAGAGCGCCGACACGGCGATATCGTGACCGAGGCGGAAATGCTCGGTGGTGTAAGCTTCAACGGCATCGCGGGCGCGGGAAATGATGATCTCGTAATCAACGTCAGCGCTGACGAAGAACGAAGCTTCGACGGTATAGGCCTTGATGGTCGGCGCGAGCATCTCCAGCCGGTCACCGAGCGGTCGTCGATATTGGTCGGATAGATAAGCAAAAACGGCATCGAGCAATTGCTGGGTCGGCGCGCCGTCGGCGGCGGAGCGTGAAAGCACAGATACCCGCGCCTCACACGGCGAAGGCGACCAGGCGGCGGCATCGCGCACGTCCGGGTCAGCCGACAGCGTATGAAAAATATAGGACTCGGCGCTGCCCGCCGTAGTGTGGCCGTCTGGCGCCAACATGACGCGGCGGCGCAAGTCGTCGTCCGATTCCCAGATCGCCGGGGTGGGCGGCGAAGCGTTTGTATCCTCCGCCTGGATTAACAGGCGGGTGACGCCGTAGAAACCGGCAAGGTGATCGAGGTCATAAGCTTGCGCGAATTGCACCGTGCAGGCCAATGCTGCGTTGTTAACGCGTGAGCGCAAAATCATTTCACGGTAGGCGTGCACTTCCAGCACTTGGCGTACAGGGTCGGATTCGAGCGCCACCTTAGCCGGGTTGTCCGGATGCAGCGCCCCGAAGGCGGCGGCGGCGTCGGAAATGATTTCGTCAAAGCTTAAGTCTTCGACAACGTCTGGCCGGGGTAGCCCCTTAAGGACTTCCGGTGTACTCATTTGGGTGTGCGCGGTATAGGGTTCAGGCATTGCGCACCTCAATTTCGAGCATGGTGGCGCCGGTTTGGCTGAGGACGCGCCCCCAGACGGCAACGGCCAGCGTCGCTACGGTAGTGCCGCTAAACTGGATGCGGAATAACTCGATGCGTGGCTCCCAACGCGCCAGGGCAATGGCGATATCGGCGCGTAGCAGTGCCAGGGTGTGGGCGTTGAGCGGCGCGTCAACCCGGCGGCGCAGCATGCAGCCGTAGGAACGCAGCATGCAACGCTCGCCAATCGCCGTCATGATGATGTCGGCGACGGACTGCCTGATATGCTCAATACTGGGGATACGTGCGCCGTTGATTTTGTCCATGACGCTATTGTGGCGGCGGGTAATCTATAAGTCTTGCGGGCGTTTTTTTGGGGCAAGGTCAGGTTTATGCGCGCTCCCGCCAATCCAACCACCGCCCGCGTGCCCAGGTGAGCAGGGCTTTGCTTTGCTGACCGCTGAGCAGGCCACGGGTTGATAGATGCAACCAGGTTTTTGAATATTCGCGCTTTTCAATGGCGACGAAGCCGCAGGCGCGTACCTTGTCGGGGTTGGCCATTGCCCAGGCGTGCATGATGCCACTGCGGTCGCTGATATCGATAGCCTGGGCGGTGATGTGCGGCGAGTTGGGCGAAGATCTGGGACGTAACTTATCGTTGACCGGCTTCGGTCGCCAGCCGGAATTGCATCGCGCCTGGCTGATGTTTACACCATCGGCAGCCATCAAAGCCAGCAGTTGATTAGCGGCGGCGACGGTAACGCTGGCGTTGTTTTCGATTGTCGGCGTTAGCAGGTAATTGAATTGCTTGTGGCGCTCCTTGTAATAAGCCATAAGGTTGATACCGCTAACCGGCTGAGGAAGGTCGCCGTGGTCGTCGTAGACCGGTTCTGGCTGCGGTTGCTCAACCTTCGCCGGACGCACCAAATCCATGACGCTGACAAAACCGCTACGGCTAACGCTGTGTTGCACGCGCTCGATAATCCATTCGGCGGCGATACCTGGGCGTGTTTGCCAGGTGACCGGCAATTCAGCGGCCAGCGTCGCGTCGCCGACACAGCGCAGGCTAAGACGCTCGCGCCCCAGGTTCAAGCGCTTCAACTCAGATTCGGCGGCGCGGCGGGCGCGGTTGATGTCGGAATAGTTGCCGCGCAGAAAAACTACTGGTTCGCCGCTGCCGGCATATACCGGGCCGGTAGTGTTACGCCGCTTGTCGGCGTACAGGGCGCCAACGCGCCGGAAGCGGCTGCGAGCGGTGGAACGCCAGGAGGGCGAACCGACTATAGTGTTGGATTCGATTATTTTGCGCTGCAACGCCTTACCGGAAGCATCTTCACCACTGCCGCGCGGTACGGCGATCAACAAGCCGTTGGTCGGCTTGATGGTGGCGCCGATTTCCGCCGCCACACGGGTGATGATGTTGATGTCTGATTCGTAGCTTTGATCGATATGCTTGATGTGGATGCCATCCAGCGACGGGTGGATTTTGACTGTCAGGGCGTGTTCGGCAGCGATTTGCCGTAAAAAATCGCCGAACTGCATACCACTGGATTTTTCGGCAAAGCTGCCACCAGACGGTACCGCCGGCCAACTGCGCTTTTTTTGCGAAATCAGGCTTTCGGCAAAATCGCAGGCGTCACCGGAGAAAGTCAGCTTGCCCTGTTCCCAGCGGATTTCGGCGACACGGTAACGCCCCATCGGTGTCAGCTTGTCGTCGTATCCCAGCGCTATTTCGATTGTGGCGTTGCTCCTGGGGATTTCGATTTCGTCGTGCGGGTCAGCCAGAGTAATGCTGAAAGTGTCGGCTTCGATACCGGCGGCGTCGGTGATAGTCAGCGAGATCAAGCGGCTGATCAGGCGGCTGGTGATATCGATGCCGTCAGCTTTTATTTGCCACTGCGGGCGCGGCGCGTAAGGCACCGTTCAGCCCCAAAGCCGCACACCGGACACCGGCGCCAGGCTGGCCTGCAACCTGGCGCGGGAAGGGATGACGATTTGCAAGCCAGCCGGTAAAGCCAGGCGTTGCTTGTCCAGGGCGGGGTTGGCAGCCAGGATGGCGTGTAGCGCCGACTCGTCGCCGAGTTTGCGCCAGGCGATATCGTCCAGCTTGTCGCCGGTCGAGGTAGTGTACATCGTCGGCATTATTCGCCCTCCCCGTTGGTGGCGGTTGTCGCGGCGGCGTCAAAATCGCTTTCTTCGTCTTCCGACGGCAAGTTCGGCAGCAAATCGTTAATCAGCGCGTCGTCCGGGTAGGATTCCAGCGTCAGCATGAAGTCGATTTTCAACGGCCGACCGGCCGCGTCGTAGCTGCCGCCGGTTTCCTTGACCTCACGGATCACCCAATGTCCCAGCACTGCGCCGTCCGGGGTAACCAGCGGCAACGGATTGCCAGCATGCCCTTGCTGGCGCATGGCGTTGACCTGCTCCCAGCCGCCGGCGAAGTGCGGCAGGATAGTGCCGGTGATGTTGATTTTCTCGGTATTTTGTCCCATGTTTTGCAGTACCGGCATAGCGTGCAGGCGATCGAGGCTCGCCCATCGCCAGGCCGTGGTGCGTTCAATGCTTTGTTGCGCGGCGGTGCCAATGGAAAACACGTATTGCCCCAACGTCAGCAAGGTGGTGCCGGTCGGCGGTGTCCAGGTTTTCAACAATTCGTCGAACTGCGGCAGCGGGAAAATATTGTCGAGCCGCCCGCGCCGCAGGTATTGCGCCAGATATGGCGAAACACGCCCGGCTATGGGCAGAAAAGCGTCCTTGATGCGACCGGTACGTAAGGCGGCCAGGTCGACGCCTGCTTGTTCGGCGCGTTCAACCAGCTTGCCGATACGCCGTCCGCCTAACTGGCGTACTGCGAGAATGGCATGCCTGGAAGCGGCGGCACGCAAGCGCACGTCCGGCAGGATGTTGGGTAGCGATGACGATGGCAGTAACATGTCAGCTAGCGTCGGCCAGCGGCGCAGAGTACATGCCGAGCGGATGGCGCACTGCGTCGGCAAGGCTCTGCGCCCATTGTTGCGGGTCATTGCCGGGCGGCGCGCTCACCTGCAAAGAGATATTGGTTTGCCGATTGTCAGTAACAGTTTTGTTGGCCTGCATTTTGGCGGCAAGCTGTGGCAGAGTTTCCGGTGTTATCAGCCCGCTTTCTTTTGCTATTTTTGCGTCTTGTGCCTCGAACATGATATTTTTTGCTTCGTTGGCGACACCGACCAGGGCACCACCGATGCCGGCGACCAGCGTACCGGCACCGGGGATAATGCTGCCAGCCAGGGCGCCAGTCGCCCCGCCCGTCAGGGCCGCGCCGCCAAGTCTAGCGACCATCGACTTTTCACCAAAAAGCCCGTCGAGCGCATAGCCACCAGCCAGCCCGGCAACGCCGGCGATGGAAGCGCCACGCAGTAATTTGGCACCGCCTCTGGCGGCTTTTCCTAGCAAGCCGCCGCCTTTAGAGTTCCCTATTTTGTCGGCCGCCCTGGAAAAACCAAGTTTGGTAAGGCTTTTCGTGGCAAAGGCAGCTGAGGCGGCCAGACCGCCGATTGCCAATAACGCGGCGCCACCGACGGTGGCGATTCCCCCCATTAAGGTTATCGCACCCATAATGCCTGCGGAGAATGCGGGGGAGTTTTCAACGAATCTTGCAAGCCAACTCGCAAAAGACTTTAAATGAGGTAGCGCGACTTCCAAAACCGGAATCATGGCCTGCCCCAACTCCAACTGTAGTTTTTCGAAGCGTTGCGAGAGTTTGCGCATTTGCGCGGAAACATCGGAATCGGTAATTTTGGCAAGCGCCTTAGCCGCCGCGTCGCCTTCTTTGGCGCCAACAGCCAAATCAGCCTGAGCTTTACGCAACTCATCAGCACGGCCCCACAACGCTTTTAACACATCAAAACCTTGCGCCGTAAAGGCATCGGTCAGGCCTTTCTGTTCTTCTGAACTGATATTTTCTGCCTTGTCCCCAAATCGTGCCTGCAAATCATCGATCAGGTCGGCCAAGTTGCGGCGCGAACCATCTTTATTCAGAGTGCGAATTGAGAAACCGCGCTTCTTGAAGAGTTCGTTGGCCTTGGGAAGATTTTGATCCAACGCCTTGAGCGCCGATCCGGCCTTGGTGCCCTTGATGCGGTTTGACATGATGCCGAGCATGGCAAGACGGTCGGTAAATGAGGCTCCGCCAGCGGCCAAAGCAGGTCCCAGTGCGTCTAGCGCCTTGGTTAAATCTTTACCGCGAAGGCGAAAGCGTTTTTGCGAGACGACCATAGCACCGGCCATTTGCTGCGCAAAGGCTTCCGTGGATATGTTCTTGTCGGCGCCGCTACGTAAACTGAGTTGTTTGGCAAAAATATCCGCCATCAATTCCGGTTCGGTGCGCATGGATTTGGCAGCTAGCGCGGCGGATTCCGTGATTTTCGTCAAAGCATTTTCCCCGATGCCGTGTACCCCGGCGCGCAATTCCGCACCAATAGAGAGCACACCGCCTGCGGTAATCCCGGAGTATTTTTCGCTCATGGCGTCAGCCTTGGCACTCAAGTTAGCAATACCCTTATTCGACATGCCCATCGCTGCCAGGTCGGATTTGACGTCTTCGCGTGAACGCATTTTGGTGACGGGCGCAGCGACCATGGTGTGAATTCTTCGTCCGATACCCAGCATGGACGCGCCGCCTGCTGCAGCGCTGATGGCAGTGCGCTGCAGGCGTTCGATCTTTTGGGCGCGCGCATTGAAGGCAGAAATGCCACGGCCAGCTTCGTTATTTTGCGCCTTGAGCGCGCGAGAGCTTTTATCAATGGCGCTGGCAAGGCGGCGTTGCTCGCGCCCAAAGTTGCCGCTTTCGATGCCGGATTTTCTGAGCGTTTGCGTCAGTCCACGTAGTTCTGTTTTTTGCGAGGCAAGGGTATTGCGCGCCAGTTTGCGTTGCGCTTCGAGTGCTTTTAAGTTGGCGATTTCGGCCTTGCCGCCTGATTTAGCGGCGGCGGCGGTTTTTTTGATGCGATCTTCCAGTTTGGCAAGACCGGCAGCGCCTTTTTTGGTGGTAGCCTCCAGCTTAAAGGCAGCTGCAAGGTCTTTTTGTTTTTTGTCGAGATCTCGAACGGCGCTGGAAGAGAGCTTGATTTTACTGGCGAGATGTTCACTCACCCCGGCGGCGCGTTTGGCCGGATCGCTGAAACGGTCAGCTGCACTAAGCAACAAGGAAATGTTTTTTTGGTTGCCAGACATGTCGTCGTGGTTACGTTATAATGAGACTTATGAATATCGTCTTGCTTTATCTGCTATCGGCGTTGGCCAGTGGCTGGCTGGCGCAGTGGTTGTTCGCTCTGCCTTGGTACGGCGCTGTATTTGGTGGCGTGTTTTTTGGTGCGCTGCTTTTATTTGCTGCCCTAACGCTGTGCGGCATCGCGTTTTCAGCACGGGATATAGTGCGTTTTGCGCTGACCGGGCGAGACCCGGAACAAGAAGCATGCGATACACTCAGCGAAGCATTGCGCGAATCTGAAGAAACGCTCAAAGCCGCGACACGGCGTTGAATCGCTCCAACGCCAGGGCATGAAATTCCAGCAGTTCGTTGATCGGCATGGCGCGTAGCGCTTCGGGCGGCCAGTGAAACACAAAGGCCAGGTCGGCCATGATGGCGCGCCAGTTGGTTACTCGCCAGCCGAGCGAAAATTTCCCACAATCTCCCATAACGCATCGTAGTCAGCCAGATCGAGTTGGTTGATCGCCTCCGGATCAAGCCCGGTCAAGTCAACGATCAGTCGCTTGTTTTGCGCGTGCTCGTTGCCCGCGCCACGGCTGTTTTCCAGGTCGGCAACCGTCGGGCGGCGAACGGTAACATCGGTGACTGATTCGCCACGGCTGGTGACCGGGAAAAGCAGTTTATGCTCGGTAAAGCGTGCGGGTTGGTCACTCATCGCTGCCACCCACTTTGCGCCTGGCTGCGGCTACTTTCGGCGCTGGCACTTCAGGTTTTGCAACTGCGGTTGATTCGTTGTCGCTACCCGCGTCTACTTTCGGCGTCATCACTTCAGGTTTTGCAAGTGCGGTTGATTCGTTGTCGCTGCCCGCGTCTACCATTTCGACAACACCGGCGCTACGTAAGGTTTGGGCTTGTTTGATGCTTACCGGTAATACGGCGTATTGTTCAGCAAAAGTGTTGCCCAATGAGTAGTTACGCAGAAAGCGAACTTGTACGGTTGATTGATTGCTCATGACATTCTCCTGTGATTTAGCCGCCCAGGTGGGCGCGGGTGGTGGCAAGCTGGTCTAAACCGGCGACGATGGCGATGCAGTTTAGGGCGTCGATTTCATGCACGACAGCATTGTTGATTTCCAGTCGGTAGTAGTGCGGCGACAGCATCAGCTTGGCGGTGGCGCCATCGCCGGTTTTCCAGTCGCCATAGTCGATTGAGGTAATAAAGCCACGCATGGCTGCCTTAACCGGCTTCTGGCTGCCATCGATACCGTGAATGCTGGCGCGCGCCGAGACGTTGACCTGGTTGGACAGTGTCACCCCCAGGGTATTGAGGTGCTCGCGGTTCAGAGTTTTGAAGTCGAAAGTCGCTTCCAGCTTTTCAAACTGCGCCATCGGTACATCGACGGAAGCAGACAAGCCACCAGCGTTGTATTCGGATTTTTTAACGTTCAGCTTGGGCAGGGTGACGGTTTCGGCTTCGCCGATAAAGCTACGGCCATCCAGCCAGACCGTGGCGTGCGTCAGGATGTCGGTTACGGCGCTCATTGGAACAGCTCCTCAATATAGTCAGTGGTTAGGTGGCCGCGCAAATGCAAGGTTTGCAGCGGATAAGGCGGCGTCAGGTCATAATCGACGTATAGTTCGCCGTTGGCGATTACCGACGGGGTATTCAGCGCCGGGTCGAGCCAAACCTTACCGTTGATGATGGCGCCCAGGGCACGCAAGCGCGCCAGGAAGGCGGCGATCTGGTCGCTGATCTCGTCAATGCTGCCGCCGGTAATCGGGTTGTCGTTAGCCCACTTGAGGGCGCGGGCGGTGGAAAGCAGCACCTGGTCAAAGGTGCGGCGCACACAAAGAAATTGCCACGCCGGATCGGAAGCGGTCGAGACGTTGCCCCACAATCGCCAGCCGCTGTCGCGGATAATGGTGGCGATCTTGTTGTCGTTCAGGTACTGCGCCTCGGTGTTCAGGTCGCCGTCAAGGTAGCTTACCGGGCGACCAGTGCCAACGATACCGAAGATTTCATGATTGGAAGGTGACCACCACCAGCCGCGCTGGTGATCGACACGGGCGATCAAGCCAGCGACGCGGGCGCTGACCGGCTGAAAGATGTTGCTCTGGCTGACGGTATCAAAGACCTCGGCGGCCGGATCGACCAGGAACAAGCGGTTTGATCCGAAATTGCCCGCATAGGCAACCGCGTCAGCGGAGGTGCTGTTGGGGCCGTCGGCGATTACCACCGCTTTAAGGCGGGTGGCGGCGCTGACCAGCTCCGTAGCGACGGCATGGTCGTGCGTAAAACCGGGCGCAATCAGCACGCGCGGCAATATACCCAATGCAGCCGAATCGTAAAGCGCCTGGATGCCCTGGCGACGTCCGTTGGCATCAACGCCTCCGATAACGTTCGCCTTGCTAGCGTCGAAATCGGCACCCTCTTCGACGCGCACGACAACGACGGTGGCGCTGCCCTGGTCAAAGATACCGTCAATCGACCAAGGCAGCGTGCCGTCCGTTCCAAGTTCTGCCGCTTCGACGCGCGAACCATTGATGCGCACTGGCACGTTGAGTGGAAATTTGGCAGCATCGGCATTGGGGGCGGTGCCTACCAGCCCGATGGTGGAAGTGGGAATTAGCTCGGTCGGACGGGTAACGTCGGTTAATTCGTGGGTTCTGATGCCGTGAAAAGCCATGATGGTTTCTCCTGAAAAAGTTATTCGATCGGCGACTGGCCGCTACCCGGTATGATGTTGACCGCCCTGCCGTTGGTGGTGATTTCGTCGATGATGCCTTGACACAAAGCCAGCAGCATCGCATCGCCGTAGTTTTGGGCGACGGCGGTATCGGTGGTTTGCGGAACCTGCGCAGCCGACATGTGTGCCTTGATAAAATCGCGCATGGAAGCGGCAGTCATGCTCATGGCGACGCCTCCACCGTTTCCGATACCTGAATATGTGGCGCGCCGGTAAAGGGGCAGATGCAGTCGCCCTGTACAACGCCTTTTGCGCCGCCACCCACTTTCATAGTGATTTTGCTGCCAGCGGTCTGGCGAATGTCGCCGGACACATTGACTTCCAGGTCAGCGCCGATTTGTGTCAACTGGCTGCCGGAAATCGTGCTCTGCCAGTCACCCGTCGCCGAATCGTGGCGGATGGTGTCGCCATTCTTGTAGATGCTGCTTACAATTTGACCGGAGCTTTCCGGCACCGGAAAGTCATGGCTGAAAATGCCGCGCAAAATAACGCCTGCGGCTGGTTCGCCACCCGGCGAGAGTACCAGTACCTGTTCGCCGACGTCCGGGCAATCCCAACTGGCTGAGGCACCGGCCAGCGTTGCCCAGGGCAGCGGACCGGTTGACCAGCCGATATCGACGCTGGCGCGGTATTGCTCCGGCCAGACCTGCTCGATTTTGCCAAGGCGCACAATGTTATCCAGGCGACGGCGCAGGCTTTCCATGTCTGTCACTTCACTCATGCCGTGCCTCCGTAGCTCCCCAGCTCCGGCGGGATTTCGTGGTGTTCGTCTTGCGGCGCGGTGGTATAGTTTCCGCCACGCGCTACCTTGGCGACCAGCGGTGTAATGACCGGATCATCGGGGCGCTCTCCCAGCTCGGCGCTGATGGTGAACGACACGTTCCAGACTTGATAGCCTTCCAGCTTGCGGGGAATTTCATCCGGGCTGGCCTGGCTGACATCCGCCAGCGATAGATTTGCTCGCGTCGGTTGCCAATCGTGCAGCAAAACGGCGGCATCCAGCGCCAGGCGAACAGCGTCGTAATAATCACCGGTGCCGTCTGTTATGGCGTAGGCGATCCATTCAAGATTGGCTAAGACCGTGCCTTGCGTTGCGCCGTGTTGAAAGTTGTGCGCGTGCGACAAGGTGAGCAGCAGGTAAGGCAACGACAGCTTTTGTTCTAACGGAAATGTGTCGGCAACCGTGATACCAGCATGATAGCCCGACAGTTCTTGCAGGCGTGCAAGAATGTCAACGCGGATGTCATCGAAGGTCATGATGAACCCCCTGCCAACTGTTGAGCTTTGGCGGAAATATCCGCGTTAAGACGACGCGCCGCCTTTTCCATGGCGCTGATTGGGGCAGCCAGATACACTTCCAGGCGCTTGATTGGCAAGCGTGCTTTGCCGACACGCTTGTATATATGCCCGTGTTTTCCGACAAAGCCACCGCGTATATATTGCGTCCCTACCTTTAGCCCACCGGGAGCACGAACGGGTTGCCCGATATGCTTATAGGCGACACTGTTGTAACCGACCCACAGCTTGACGGCGGCCTTCTTTCCCCTACCTCGTTCAAAGACGCGGGTACGCAGGTCAGCCAGTTTTGGTGGAATACCGGCGGTTTTAGCGAATTCGCGGGAGATATTGCGGCGTTCTTTTTCCGCGCTGGCACGCATGTATTGTTGCAATTGCGAATGCATTTTCCCTGATACCCCCCGAAGTTTGCGGGAGAAATCGATCAGTTCAGCTACAGCGGAATCCATCACTGCAACACCAGGCGGACAAGCCCGGGGGATTCGCCGGGTATGACACGTACAATGCGGTATAATGTATTGTCAACAGTCAGCATGCGACCTGTTACAAGCCCGGTCGCATCATTGATCTTAAGGCGTAATGATGGTTCCAGCAGGTTGCCATCAACGTGGTTCAGCATTGGATCTGTCCATTGCGGGTCAAAGAAGCCGTGCACCGTGCTGCCGTCGTCTAATGTGACGCTTTGCGACAGCTCGGCAATCGCCGCGTCAGTTACTTCAGCGAGCATGTTGTCGTAATGCACGGTACATCTCTCCTGCAGATCAGGCCAGCGTTAGCTTGACCACTGCCGCCGGGCGCAGGTTGAGACAGATGGGGTTGCTCTGCGCCTGTAGCGTACGGCTCTTGCCGCTGTTGTCGGTCTGCCATTGCTTGGCGTAATAAGGCAGGCCGGGCGTGTTGACCGTGTCTTCAAAATCGGCGGGTGCAAAGCAGGTTTTGAACATTTCAAAAGCGCCGACCGGGAGCATGTAGGCTTCGTCGGCCGCCACGAAGGGAGTGCCGCCTACATTCATGCGGTATTCCTCGAAGACGACCCCGGCCAAGCCGAAATTGTTGCGGTAATCGTTGCGCAACATGGCGCCATCCTGCCAGCGGTTGTAGGCTTCCTTGGTGCTTTTGTGATCGGTAATGGCGTTCATGAAGGCTTCGCCAGCGAAGGCGATGGTTTTTTCGTAATTCTGGCCTTTCAATCCATCTTCCATTGTGCGCTTTGCCTTAACGACATCTTGACGCAAATTGACATTTGCATTGCCGGCCTGTATGACTTCGGTTGGGCGGGTTATGCCGAAGGCGGTGTAAATGTCGTTCAATACCGTTGCACCGTCGGCATCTAGTACCTGCCCTTTGATGGCACCGAGTCGGTGGTATTCGATGGTGGCGTCGAGACGGGCACGCGCCACGGCCAGGCGGCGGTTGATAACCCCCTGGACGGTTTCCAGTTCGTCGGTGCTGCCAAAGGCGCGCACGTTCTGGATACTGTCGGCGAGAACAGTTTCGGTGACCGGCAGGTGAGCGGCGTTGAAAGTCAGGATGCTGCGAGTTGCGCCAGCGGAGGCACCACCAGTACTGCCGCGCGCCGCAGACATTACCAGTTCCGCCGCCTGTTCACGGCGTTCAACGGTAACGCTGGTGGTGGTTATAGATTCCTCGGCGAACAACCCCAGCTCGGCGATGCGGGTGGGGGTAACGTCTTGTTCGTTGATGGCGGCGGTCAGTGTTTGCAGGCTAAAATTATCGCCGTCGAAAATGGACATATCAGGCATGATTGCGACTCCTGTAGATTGAGGTTACGTTGATTTGTGTTTGATGGGCACCATCATCTAGCGGCGTCTTGGCGGACACCGGCATTGGGATGGGCGGGGAAGGTTCGTTTAATGCTATTGCAATAGCGCGCACCTGGTCGGCGCTCAACCCGGCGGCGGTCATGGTGTTGACTAGCGTTGGGCTGGCGTATCCAGCTGCGGCGATAAGGTCGGAGATTTCTTCTTGCGTTGCCAGGGGCACTACCTCTGCGGTAACGGCGGCAGAGACTTCCCCGCCGGGCGAAGGAAGGACGCCCGGCGGAGTCTCGTCGGCAGAGGAGAAATGCGGCTGTTCGGGTTGCCCGGCCCCATTTTCGTTAGATGCAACGGGTGTGGCAGCAGACGGCGTTTCTGTATGCGTATCATCATCAGACAAAGTGGCTTGCAAGTCTGCGACCGCTTGCGGCAGGTTACGGTAATGTCCGTTTTCTTGAGGCACATTGCTTGCCGTCAAACGCAAGGCGGACACCACTTCAGTGACGAAACCTCGCTCCAGCGCATCTGCGCCATTCATCCAGGTTTCGGCGCGCAGCCATTCGTCAATTTGTTCGGCGTCGTTTCCAGTACGCGCTACGTAAATGTCGATGATTTGCTGGTGGAAGCGGTTCAGCAGTTCGACATATGCCGGGGCGCTATCCACATCCATTCTGGCGCGCAAGGAGATGTTGTGTATCATCATCCAGGCATTTTCGGGCATGATGATGCGTTCACCGCTCAAGGCAATGACTGAGGCGGCGGAGATAGCGCGTCCGGCGATATTGACAGTTGTGACACGACGCGCCAGCAAGTTATGCAGCGCCAGTGCGTCCAGGTAGTCGCCACCGTCCGAGTCTATGTAGACGTTGATCGGCGCGCCCACAGGGACGCTGGTTACCTGTTCAAGCAGGTTCTCGATTGGTTCACCGAACCAGCCGCCGATTGGCCCGAAGATGTTCAGTTCGGGCGTCGGCAGGTCGTTGCGAAAGCTGTACCAGTTGTTGTTCATGGCTCGTAGTTTCCTTTCTTTGTGCGGTCAAGTCTTGCGGGCGTTTTTTAAGCCTCTTCGCCCGGCGGGTTTTCGGTTGTGGATGTTGGTATTGGCGCTTTTTGGGCAGCGGCCATCATGGCTTGTTGAATGGGGTCGGCAGTGATCGCATTGTCGACGTGCGCCGGGTTGCCACCACGTTGCAGAATCAAGTCGTGACGTGCAACCAGGCCAGACTCCATTGCCAGGCGCTTGGCCTGTACGTCCTGTACCGGATGCATGTATTCCCAGGCAGGCACCGGCCACTGCGGGCGCATGATGTTCTTGCGCGAGGCGGTAATCGTTCCTGATAAACGAGCCTGATCCATTACCGCGCGCCAAACCGGCATGCACAGACGAGGAATCAGAATCTGGTTGACAATCTGGTCAATCTGCCGCGCGTAGCGAGTCAGCAGCACGCGCATGACGCGATCATTGGCGCCTTCAAATTGGCCGGTCAGCATCTGGTGCGGGATGCCCAGCGCCGCGCAAATGATGCTGATTTCGGTTTGCAGGTAACCGGCGTAGTCGGCCATGGGTGGCGGCGGTTGTGAAAACTTGATGTCTTCGCCGTTGTACAGCTCTTGCAGAATACCCGGTTCCAGCCCTAGCGGTTCGGGGCTGTCCGGCGTATCTTCGTTTTGGTCGTTGCCATCAACAGGCGACATGGGAGTATGCATCCCCATTTCCGGCTTGATTATGAACGCGGCAAACAGGTTGGCGATGCGTTGGCGCTCCAGTTGCGCGTCATCCAGATCATCGATCAGTTTTAGGCGCGGTAAGGCAGGAGCCAGCCAGGGCACGCCGCGAATCTGTCCGGGCCTGTCACAGCGATAAACGTGCAGCATGTTTTTGGCGGGCACGCGCTCAACGCTCCCGTCCCAATCACCGTCGCCCGGATGTGCGACGGTGACGTGGTAGGCCAGGCGGCGACCGTGCATGTCGGTTTCTATACCGTCCTGGATTTTGATGCTTTTATTGTGTGAAAAAACATGGCTGGCCAGGCAGTCGGACTCGACGACGCGTAACGCGACGCTGTCACCCTCGTCGAACAGGTGCACCAGCACTTCGCCATCCACCGCTAAAGCCCGCATAGTATGCGCCTGAATAGCGGGGAAATCATGCGGCGCAAACGGTGATGCGTTGGCTTGCCAGTCATTCCAGAAAGCGGTAACCTGGCTGTATTGCTGCGGCAAGATAGGATGGATGCCGGTAACCACCGTATCGGAAACCAGCATGTTGATGATGCCACGTGCCAGGGCGTTGTTGCGCCAAACGTCGCGGGAACGGCGCAAGATAATAGCGTTATTCTGATGCTCGCGGCGCGGGCCACTGACATGCGGCTGCCACTTCGCCTGACGGCGCTTCTCGCCGGCGGCTTCGTGCAGTGGCGACAAGGTAGCGCCAGTTTCGTTTGAACTATTCCCGCTGTTCGCCAGGCGGAAAACGCGCCGTACCGGTCGTTGATTGGCAGGCTTGGCCCGGCGTTTGAACAGCGCCTGCAATGCCCCGGCCATCATAAGCCCTTGCCGTCCTGCCGTCCAAGCCAGGTGCGGCCATTAAACGGCGAATCGACCTGCTCATCGCTCTGCAACGCCGCAGCGACGTGTGCCCTGGCACGTAGTAACTCGTTGAAACTGTTATATGTTACACTGCGGTCTGCTATGGAAACCGTGCGCCGCCCGCTGGCGATAGCACGGTCAAGCGCGGCTAGGTCATGTTCGGTATAGGCCATGCCGCTATCATGGCAGCAGGCGGGCTACATGTCTTGCGGGCGTTTTTTGGGGGGGAGACAATGTTTAGATTCATACGCGTTTCAAGGGTAGCGCCTTTTCATCTCATTGTTATCACCTTGCAAGGTAGTTTGACCTGCTGCCCCGCCTCTGGCGGGTTTGCGGTGGTGGAACGCCGGGCAACGGGTTAGCTGGGCCTGCGTTCGATTTTTGATCGGCAGCGCTGAACAAGTCCGGCGTTAAAGCCAGTTCGCGCCGACGCCACTCGCGCTCGCTCATGGCATGGATGCGCA
>Ga0209562_1000369_pt1 | contig 15489 bp, 10 predicted proteins | sample WorMetvacBELIZE2_FD_187399 | JGI IMG/M metagenome (GOLD analysis project Ga0209562, IMG submission 187399) | Marine gutless worms symbiont microbial communities from Max Planck institute for Marine Microbiology, Germany - Olavius vacuus BELIZE.2... | ecosystem: Host-associated > Annelida >... | reverse complement strand
TTATTGAACTGTAATTTTTTTGTGGTCAGAATAACTCAAACAAAAACATATTTGGCATCCAAGTTCTATAAGCTTCTCTTACACCATTTCACTACAGAATCAGCATACTGACCATGACTGAGAAATTTATTATCTGAACAGCTAACATTAAGATGTAGTTTTAAATTTTTATTGCGAGAAACGACACAGCAATAATGCATTAAATATTACATATAACATACAGAGTGGCCCAAAATAAGTGAAAACATGGCCATTTACGATTCTGTGATTGTCAGTTTAAAACCCTTAAACTTTACTTATTTATACCTTTGATAACGTCACATGACGTAATATGTGTGTCATTAGAGTTTGTTTTAATAAGGCAGTAATATTTGTCTTTGTTCGGTAAAACAGCGAAACTGCTGGTCTCGAGTATGACGAAGAAACAAAAGACAGTCTAATTCAAGTTACGAGCTTGCAAAAAGACAAAATGTGGTGTTAGACGACTATGGAATGAGCTTTGTAATAAACACTGGTATCTGGCTAGTATCTCTAGATTGCTTGAACACATTGATAATTGATAAAATATGTGACAGAAAATGTGGTAGGTCAGGAACATATGCATGCCGCGAAGAGGTTGAAGAATTGTTAAGGACGACATGGCACACCGTTATAAAAGCCCTTGTGAAATTCACACGTATAGGCCTACGACATGATGACAAACACGTTTATTGACTTGTTTGAAACCTTACGCAACATTTTTGTAGTCTTTTAGAGCACTTTTAAGCAATGTATGGTTATGAATAAACAAAACGATGGGTGTTCTCACTTTTTTGGGCCACTCGGTACAAACGCAATAACTTATACACAGACAGCATACACAAAGTAGGTTTAGCAGTGCTTAGTTTAGCCATAAAAGCTTACAAAAAATAATCACACTGTACATAAATATACAAATCAGCATCAATTTTACCATGTAACAGTAACTGTACAAACAGAAAGTAGACCGTTTACATCACTACTGCAGTAAACATAACAAGACTACACAAAGCATTGTTTTATTGCTAGGTCTGCTGTAGATACTTAGACAATACATGCTATACATGTGATATTCATACACATCACAACAACCAATACTGCTGTTATCTATGTCATATGTTAAGACACTATCGGCCAAACAACCAGCTCAATAAGCAACGAGCAACATAAATGTACAATTACTAAACCCGGAGCAAAAAATACCCCTTTAGGCTATTATTGTACAACACTGCCTACAAAACGTTGAAGTAACATATCACAACATCTGCTGTATGGAACTTTCATTCAGTATTAAAAAATATATTTTGGAATTCACAATAACAAACCGTGTTAATGTATGGAAACACCGTATAGCAGAAGAGAAAACCATCAATGGGGCAACACTCTATCCTGCTTCTGAGATCATGTATTGGTAATTAGTGATAATTATATCAGTAATATGCACAACGATGGTTGTACTTAAATTCATCTGTTACAGACATTTATATTTCGACGGTTATACTCTCTTCAACAGCCTTGATACATTCACGATCAAGCAGCAGTGTACGACAAATAAAATATATTTATAAACCCAATTTAAATTACAATTCTATCAAATTATCACTACTTCCCAAATGGCAAATCGTGACCAGAAATACAAAACTACAGCGAAAATAACAAAAATATGAGACACTTCTACCAGCAACAACATGACAGCAGTGTGTGTAATTACCAGCTACATCACTAGTCAGTGCTACATTTAACATAAAACATTGAAATATTACACAATAATCAACTGTAATTTGGCCGATGCAAATAACACCCAGCAGCAACACTGCGACACATTATTGATCATCGTGTCAACTGAAGTCAAGAGATGCTAGTGATTGCCCGTTTCTGGCTGCATCCATGAATCATCTTCCAGTGTATGGCGTGAAAGCGCTCTACTGCACACAACATTATCAATTCAGTTCAACTTAACTAAAGGCTTATGGCCCAAAATATCTATAAAGCAACATGCATACTGTAAGTTACAGCATGCACGGTATAGCATAAAATCACATAATACGTAGTATAAAAACACGTGGCACACTTGGCGTATTTGGAGTCACTGGTCCCATGATGGGCACTGTGCTGGTGAAGGATATGACCATTGAAAGTTTACGGGGTTCATGTCCCACCATTTATGAGACTTTAAGTCTGCTTGGCCGATCGGTGAACTATGCAGTACACAGGCCTTTTGTGCTAATCATTCTGCTGCTGGCCACAGTTGCATTTCAGTAATTTGGCAAGGCCCCATTTGTGAAGAATTGCATGGCATGGGCCTCGACTTGTCCAAAAGCGGTTCAGCAGAGAGACTAGGTCGATGTTTGAACACATCAGCATAAACAGGCCAGTTTGGATGGGCTTCAATGATCTGAAGCATCTTGTCGCTTGCTGCTTTGCGGCGAAGTAAAGGTGGAGCCACATTATTGAGTGCCGGAAGCCATGAGACCGGAGTTGAATGCAGGCAGCCTGAAATTAGGCACATGGAACTGTGAAGTTGAGTATCTATGACACTGGTGTAGCAGGTTGATTGATTAAGGCTTAACGTTCCACCAACACATTATAGGTCATATCGGGGATGGCTGGTGTAGCTCGGCAGCAGTATTCTGCAACTGAGTAGCAAAGAGCCAGAGCTGAAGTGCAGAGAGCGATAGCACAATGCACATGCACAGGCACCCCATAATGTTCCTGCAAGTTTCGTGATCAGGTTATTACGGCTCTTTAGCCTGGCAGCAGTGCGTGTCAAATGTTCCCTGAATGACAGGGCCCGATGTACACTGTTATGTCACACCACAACAGATGATTTCAGGCCAGGAGATGACCTGTTACTGGACATGTTACATCATGGTCGCCCTGGTGACATCTAGCTGCTAATGTGACAGTAACTTATGGTACAAGTTAGCTCCTGGTCTACAATCAATAGCTGTGGCATGTGTACCAAGTAGGGCATGTGTATTACTAAGTGGTTGTGAAAAACTGGGTTATACAGTTACTACCATACAAGCAGGTCAGAAAATCTTCCCTACTGCTGCTGCCTCTCATCATAATACATTAAAACACAACGGACAACAGTAAAGAACTGCAGTTGTAACTGACCGACTCTGGTCAGCTGTTAACATGAATCTCTCCAGTATGGCAGCAGGGTCGCCAGTCGAAATGTCATCTCCTACAACAGCCAGCATACGAAATGAGCACAGCAACGAGTAGACACATGAAAACGAAATACCGTAATGTAAGTAAACTTTTAAGAATATAAAAAATACAGAGAAATACTACAAAGAATCTACGACCACAGTGACACTGCTATAAACATCGGACCTGCTAACGAGTTCAACAGACGCGATCTCTCATCGTTCCTTCTCTGCAGATCGTCCAAGTCTAAGCTGGTCTGTGACCCCGACACATCGACCGGTAGCTACACAATATACAGGCAACGTGCAAAGCGACAACCTGCTAACAAATATGCTTCATATTACAAGCATAAATTACAGGGGCACAGGCACATATGTCTCCCCCCCCAAAATAAAATTTTACTGGGGCACTGCCACCAATAACTGGCCAACTGGTGACCACACTGTGCCTGTCAGGTGTAGAATTCTTTAAAACCTGTCAGGGTACGTCAGATAAAAATGTGTCATTTCCAGATAAAAACAAAAACAAAAATTTTCTAAGAGGCAAAACATCCCCAACCCTTACCCTGATGCTGTGACCCAGTGCCCGACACTGCCTCTAGTTTACATGCATGCTTCATATCACTACCAATGTACGCAAAGATCCAAACTGATACAGAGGCGGGCTCAACCTTGCTTACGGATTCCACTGCCACTATTAATACTTACTTCTCTTTTATCTATGGCTGCTGCTTCAGGTTTTACTACTACTATTAGAACACAAAACTGAATGTTACCCTACTAGAGAACTGGCATCATGGCTAATTATCATTCTTCATCATGCTTTCACATTATTAAAAAGGCTTGTCGAGTATAACACTGTAGCACGACTGTGCTACATGTGATAATTCAAATGGCCGGATCATTTCGCTAGATGCTAATTCTCGCATGCTGCACATCATCTGGTGCATGCATACATTTTTACTGTGCAACTGCGAATCTGATTTTAAGAGATGTCTAGGAGATATTTCTTTTTATAACTCTTAGAAGATATTTCTTTTTATTTCACGACCTACTTTTGTACTCCTGCAGACAGCTTGTCTGTCGTGAGTTACGCACCAGAGTACAGCATGTGACAAACAGACCTAGCAGTTGCTGCATCACTCATGGTTGAACGCGCACAGCTGATCGACTGATGGTCGCATGGCACTTCATGAAAACTAGGAAACTGCGATACAGACGCTGTCAGTGGGTGTGTGCGACTGTATAATTACATAACTCACTCCAGACAGTGTTGTAACCTACATTTATACCAATTCTGTCCAACCTGACTGACTCCAGTGTCTTCGTCGTTTCACGTACTGCACTCCACACATGTTAATTGTGATTGCAGCTGTTATTATTATTATTATTATTATTATCATTATCATTATCATTAGTTATGTATGTAATTTTATCAGTAGACAACAGGGTAACATCAACACACTGGTGACTCCGACTTCTGCTGCTGTCGAGATCGGGAACGACTGCTATACCGACGAGCTGAATCATCACGATTTGTCCTGGTGCCAGGCCGCGAGCTGCTTAGTGGAAACTCTGTTAAACAGTTAACCATTTGCCACATAGTAACAGTCAATGTCAATGTTAATGCCAGCATTCTACACCTCAGAATGAATAAGTTATGGTACACAAACCCAAGCACTCCACAGCTGTTCAAGTCCAAGCTTCCATAAACAGAAGCACCTCTAATCTATTCAACTCTAGTTTCAACAACCAAGACAGCATAACAACGTCTATAGCATGGCTTCTGTATGGACCGGATATTCCTCTGTTACCTGACCAAGTGAGTCGGCTTACAGTACTGCAGGACTATTAGAAACTCACCACTCTGAAAGCAGAGGCTTATAATCACTCCAGTTCTCAGGCCTTCTCATTAAGACCCAATGCATTCATACCAGTGAGGCCAGAAACAATACTTAGTGGAATTCGCTGCATCGTAATCAATACTAGACTTTTCATGATTAGATGGTGCATATATGTACTGAAAAACTGGTGGACTTCTGCAGCAATGTGATACTGTTGATCTCCATTATCATTGTCATTATATGGTGAGGCTCACGTAATAATGTACGGTAAAGATGCCATTTGTATAACAAGTCACATTAATCACAAACATGCAGTCTGAACACAGCTGCAGCATTACAGCACGTAAATTAAAATGCAACACTTATAAATGAGAATACATGAACAGAATTCACTCAAACATTAAAAGAAACCAGTGACATATACTACCCACCGATGAAGGCAGATTCGGATGGAAGGATTTTTGGCTGTGAAACTCGGCCACCGTTCACGTCCTCATCGATGTGCTGTTGTGCTGAAGACGTATCTTGTTGCACAAACACACTATGGTGCAAGAAAACTGCTATCACTAACAAATGCTTTCCTGAGAGTGATGGAAATCACAGCATTTGTTCACAGAAATTTTCGCACATCAACTCTGCCGCACATTAAGACTACTATGCTGGCTATTGACTAACTAACATCCCGGACTCCCATGGCATCCCGGTGGTAAACCCCTTGCCCTGATGCTGTGACCCAATATTTTCCACAAGTTTACAAACATGCATAAAATGAGACAAAGTAAAGGTAACCGAGACACAGTCATCGTCATCTGTTGCCCACTCACGGTACATTACATTACATTACCACTACTACAAAGGGTGTACAGAACTAAACCGAAAACAGTTAGGAAGGAAATGATCGGGAAAAGAGATAAGTTTTGAGGCGGTGTAACGTATGGGTAACACACCATCTTGGGTGGCATGTTACCGGCAAGCACTGAGGCCTCCAGTGGGCCAATCACACGTGGGTGTGGCACTCATCTCCATTTCATGGCCTTGAGCTGTCAGTGAGCTTACACCAATGTTATGGATGGTAAACTACAGCTCTACCATAACCTAACCATTATCTTCTCGGTGAGAAGGCACAAGGGTATGAAAGCTTGTCAAATGTTTGTATGCAGAAGTGTCCGAGTAGTAATTGAAACCATGACTGGTCAATAATCTTAATCCTGTACAACCATGCCACTGGAGAAAGGATATAATTGTGGTAAAACTATAATTAAAAGACACCTTTAACAGATGTGAACTCCCTATCCAAGGCTCCATCTGTACGACAAGACTTCTATGAAGCACTAATGTAACTGCAGCTTATCGCGACCGCTGTCTCAGCAGGCACCGCACCCAGGCTGCCCAGTCACCAATCGATCACATCAATCATTCACAAGTGTATAGAGTGGTCAATCATGAGCCTACGAACAACATACTAGTCAGTAGTCACACACATGTTTGCCATGTCGCGTCACAAAATGAAGATTACCTGGTCTCAAAGGACGACTGTTTTTCATCTGATGCAGATCGTCTTCCTGCTGCCGCAGCACAGCTCTTTGTTGCTCTTCCAGCAAGTCCTGATCTGTAGGTACATCTGGGAAGTCATGTGAAAACAGTTCATTCCGGGATTTGGTCGGTTCTACAATACACCATCACGCATGCAACCGTGCATAGTAACAGAATAAACACTAATGCCGATATTGCAATCTAATAACAAGCACAAGCAAATCAACATGGTAAATTTAAAAATACATGTGTATATATATTGGCTAGACAACAACATTTAATACTAACAAACAACTAGCAGAACTTCTGCTTCAACGTGAGTCCAAAATGATGCTAAGGTTAATATGGCAAAGCTCTGGTCGAATTTAATATAACATCATGCACAAATGACATATGCCACTACTGCATGCACACACACATACACACGCAAACTCTCTTTTTTGCTGGCACAATATGAGAAATCAACCAAAGATGTCAGAATAAATAAATTATAAATTACATAGTCAAACTATAATTTCTGTTTAATTTCTATTGTATTTTACATATTTTATTGCTGTTCAGCCCTGCTGTCCAGTATCGTAAATGGCACTATACAAGTCTCATACTGTGACTGTGATTGATAATAAACAAAACAAATTCATAACATAAAACAAAAAGCAAACGCCTAATTGAAATGCAGAACTTCCATTACCAACAATCACCAGCACAGACATCGATTATTAACAAAGAGTTATTGAACTGCACCAAACATACAAGTATGTTCACAGCTAAACTTGTCAACTGTTAAACTGAGTCTGAGTTTTAGGAACTACAACGTATCAAAACTCATAACTGACAGCACATAGATAAAAGAACTGTCACAAACGTGCGTATCGAATGTCACTAAATTCTTCGTGGTTGTCGGTGTATGTGGAGGCAGGTGGAAATCCTCTCCTTGTGACTGCAGGCCGTCGCCGGCTGACTGGCTTCTCGCCACGGCTTTGCCTATATCAACACATACACTTAACAGTGTCGACAACGCAATAAAGTTAAAAATTTACTGCAAAAGTTACTGATAACTAAGTTCTTATTATCGAACAAGCTAGTTGTTCTTTCAACTGCCTATTTTAACATTACCACCTTTGACATGTTTATCATTTTTGTTATCACCAGTCACCACTCTTACCTTCCGTCACTCCTTCATTCTTTCATTCCAAGCTCAAAGAATTATCCATTGCACAAATCCTTCCCACGACAGAATTTTCCTTACCTACAACTGATCTTATGTTGGTCAACATTTTTTTTTGTTTTAGAATGCACAATTTATTGTAAAGCCACCTACAATGCGAGCTGTGCACGTCAATAAATTACACGTGGTAAAATAGGTGCAAGTTTTTGACCTAGTAATACCACATGGCAATGGTGGGTATAGATGACAGCAGCCCACAGCCCACGTCAGCTAGCTGGTTTGAGGGATGCAAGCTGCTTGGCACTGTTCTATATGCATCATATAAACAGGATAACTGTTGCAATGACCTTCGCATTATGTCAGCACTATAAACATTGTTTCGGATATTGGTTTACATTGGTATTAGTGTATTATTAGTATATTAGGATATTGGTATTAGTATTATTAGTTAAGTAGCTCTTGAATGTTATATTACATACAGCTCCAAGCGGACAAACCAGACACACAGAATAATCACCAAATGCACATCATGTGAACTATTAACTTACGGCGCTGCTCGCTGGACTCGTGCATCAGACACTGATGGCTCCACCTGAAGAACAAACAGAATACGTGGTACCAGATTTCAGCTCAGAAAGCTACGTCTGTCAACCTACATCCAGCTACCAAACAACCCACGTCAACGTGATGGTTCATACTGCAACCTACTAATCTGTGTAAGTCACATCAGTCTGTCTACAGCTGCACAGCACACTGTTACATAACCCACAGATCTGTTATCAATACTAAGCCATATTTTGTTAGTGCTACATTTAGTTTTAATGTCACACACAGCTAGACAGACAGAGTTACTATACATACAAGGTGGGCCAAATAAAATTGCATCACATTCTGTATTCGACTGTAACTCTGGCTAAGCTTAACTGACTTTTATAAGTTTTATATAGTTTTGTCAACAAATGCAAATGTAGTAAAACTGCCCACAGTACCTCGTGTATGTGCATTCTACTTGCTTACAAACAGCAAAAAACTGTTTTGGTTGTGGTGTATATTTGACCATAACTCCATCAATTCTTGACTAATTTCAATATTTGCACTACTTTAACCAGAAATAAATGTAGAAAATAAAGCATATATATACTTAGGCCTACACATTATTTCAACAGTGTCTTGCTAATGATGTCATTAAAATGTCATTGTTGGCTGACAACATTTATGAAGTAAACTGTTTAAAGATTTTTATCAAGTAGTGTGTGCATGCACCTAACGAGATACAGACATGCAACATTTGTTCACAATTAAAACTATACAAAAATTACAAAAATCAGTCAAAATTAGCCAGAGTTACAGTCAAGTACACAGCGTGGTACTGTTTAGTTTGGCTCACCATGCAGATTAACGATTGTGGTAATATATCAAAGTTTCTACAAAAAGCTTAGTAGTGTGGTATAAAAAGCTAAAAAAAACAGTTATCAACAGTCATGTGTTGAAGGTTAACATAAAAATGCATATACCACGAGGGGCAAAAAACTGCCCAAAATTATTATTTTTTAAATAACTTTGTCAAACCTCGATCAATTTTGATCAGTTTTGACAAACGTGTACTTTGTAATTTCGTATTCATTATAAAATGGAAAACAGGGAACCAGCTTAACATTCATTATTTCACTTGTTAGCAGACAAAAAAGAATATATCAATGACTCATTCTGTCATGGTTTTAAGTCAGAAAAGATAAAAAAGAAATAAATTTTAAAAACTTTTACAAATATAATCTGCTAAAATTAATTAAATGGCTGAGAGTTAACCAGTTTGTAATATTTGCTTAAGAAGCTGCGTTTTAAGAGGACAGCATGACAGCACACCATGCGGACATGACAGTCAAGCTGTTGCAAGATGCCAGACTTCACAGCATGTGACATATGGTATCCTATCTGCTTACAAATGCAAAATATGATAGTTAAGGAGCCATGTAATGTTTTACTATTGCACTGTGTGTCCACATCTTCTCATACTTCTTATATTTCATTTAAATGTTTCAGAAAATAATGATAACGTTTTGTTTAAGCTAACATGATTGATTGAGTAAGGCTTAACGTCCCACCAAATACTTTATAGGTCATATCGGGGACGGATTTTTACGGATCAAATGACCCAACCAACAGTGTCAAAGGACTGAAGGAACAATTGTTTAAGCTAACATGACATTGATAACTAAGAGATTGATGATTTGATGTCGTTACCTGTTTTGTTCCAAATTTATCAGAATATATATGTGTCAATAATTATTTCACTACAAATATACGTTCTGACAAAGATATTACAACAAATAAAATGGTGCAGCTTTTTTTTGCCACACAGTGTACAATCACATTCGAGCAGAATAAAATGCAAACTGGCAAGAGCACATGAGCAAACACACTTGCTCACGACTAAAGTCCGTTTCCACGCGACGTCGTTCTGATTGCAATCTTTGCTTCATTCGAGCCAACTGGTCTAACACTTCGGTACCTTAACAACCACAAAGAAAACTTCCAATGTAAGCTGGAAAATACGGAATAGTAAGCCAAGTGCACCATATTCAGATATTAATTTCTGCCAGACCGTCAGCTCTCTCAACTATCATCTCAATAATCTCACATCAACACACAAACACTTTTGATGCATTTTCTCCCAGACTGTATTATGTGTCCTTATTGAGTCTTTGCTATAGCACCACTCTGATCAGTAATTTTTGACCACCGGTGAAGCGGAGTGGTATATAATTTCGGTCGTGTCTGTCTCTCTGTCAAACAAAAACTTTTTAAGGCCTTGATGTAGGAAGTTCATATTTGCACATCCAGTATATCTCTAGGGACTATGGGTCAAGTTCATATATGAAGGTCACTGGGTCAAGGTCAAAGTCACAGGAGCAAAAAGGTGGAAAATCCCTATTCCCGCAATTCAATGTATAACTTCCATCGGCAATAACTCTGGTTCTATAAAACACAGAGCCATGAAGTTTGCTTGTAACATGGGGTTTTCGGCTATGGCGCATTGAATGGTATGACCACCATCTTTGTCACATGACCAAACGTGACCGTGCATAACTAAATGCACGCATTCGCAGGTCGTCGGCTATAGATTAGAAGGCAGTCTTGTATTCTTCAATTACTCCAAAGACCATCTTCCATAACCGCTTAAAAACTCATCTTTTTTTCTAGCTAAATTACCTACTGTCAACTTCCTGTTAACTCTTGTTAACATTGTTCTGTTAACTGTGTTTTTAACATTTTAAATGAATTTAACCTATCGTCTCCTAACTACATCATCAACTAGGCTACTACTATATTAGTTGTGTGAGGCACTGATGAGCTCTGGTTGATTGGTGCCACAGCAAATGTTGTTGATATGATATATGATGTAACAATAATAATAGAGATTAATTATAACAAACATACACTTAAATAGTAGCTCAATGCATAATACGTCTGTTAGAACACTAACTTGGCACTCGGGAGGATGACGGCTGCGGTGATGCTTGAACACGGGACGACGACTGTCACGAGAAACACGAAAATACACAACACAATTACAACACACTGAACATGAAAGTACATCATGCCAAATGCCACTGCTGGCAGTGTGTAGCCAAATTACATACTGTGCACAATAATATAGCGCTTATTTCATAAAATGTTAACACTACGTTAGTTCTTTTCCAATTATTCGTTCACTCATGCACTAACAGTTGCCCAACTTTTCAGTTGCGAATAAAATACATGTAAAACTGATATTGACAAGTCAGTCACAGACTCTAAGGTAATGCGGCATTGTACGCTCAAAACCGGTAAAATAAATAAAAGTTGACGCTAGCAGGTAGAGAAAATCCAAATATTGACGACTCGCTCACAAGTTTACAACAGCACCTGATGTATGGCTCTTGAGTTATGACCCGAAATTCGACTTTCCATTCGGCGGTTTTCATCACGGCCAGACATTCGACTTTCTGTGCGGTGGTTTTCATCAGTCTGCTAGAACAACAAGAGAGCAACATGTGTATTTTTATCATACGAAGTGACAAACAATGATTTCTATGACAAAGGGTGGCATCAAGGAGCCGTACAACTGTTACTGCTGCTGCCAGTGCGAAGTCATTTCCTCTGAGGTCAACAGTAATATGATACACAAACAGAATGGCTCGTAAGTAAAATGTTGTATCACAAAATAATGAAAAACCTTTTAACAGACAACTTATTACAATTCTGATGAAAATGACGACACACACAGAACTATCTACATTATTGCACCAAAGCAATTCTTTAGTTCTCATCCTAATCAACAAGAAACAAAATGCGTTACTTGATGTATTGGTCGCGAGGTACGACCAGACATTTGGGTTTCAATTCTGCGGTTCTCAATATTCTCACTGGCTCTCATCTGTTCCTGATGTTGCCGTTCTTCCTGCAAGCAGCACACACACTCTCGGCTATTTAGGCTAATTCACAATAAGCTCAGACAGGAAAATACACTGCAATTGCAAACAAATGCAAAATATAACAAAAACCAGCATCATTATACTGTTCTGCTACTGCTCTTGGACTCACTCAACAGTTACAAAGACATAATAACAGTAATAATTAGTTACAGTAGTGTTTAACGGCCAACTAACTTACAACAAGAACAACAACATTAATAACAATAAATCATCTATTTCTACAGCACAAATAATTTACCCTCAGATGTGCTCACAGAATTTCAAAGAAAGATGTTTTAGCCTCCATGAGAAAGTCTGCAGAGCGAAGATTTGCCGGCAGACAATTCCAGACAACAGTACCAATGTCAGCAAAGTTACGTGCCGAGCACAGTCCTAGTTCTTGGAATAACGAGTGATCAACTGTCATTAAACTAAATACGCTGTCTGCCCACCACAGATAAAACAATGTATGTAGCTTTATATGCTACTGTTCTATGGCAAAAGCTCACAACTCAAGTCATAACGAGCACCACAGTGTTCCATTCATAACTTCAGAATGACACCTGCCATACAAAATGTTTATACATCCGCTCCATCTAGAGTAAGCCGAGTGTCAGAAACAACGGAATCTCTGACACTCAGCGGCCGAAACCTTTCACCACAAGACCACAAATCACCAAACACCACAACAGAGAACACTGTACTGGCAAGGTCAACACAACTGACCCTACGTCGCTCCTCCTCTTCTCTCCTCAGCCGCTCAGCACGAGCTTCTTCATCTTTCTTCTTCTTCTGTTCGGCTTCTTTCCTCCTTGCTTCCTCCTCTTTTATCTGCTCCTGGCGCTGTCGTTCTTCCTGCACGTGTCACATACACTCTCGGCTACTGAAACACTTACTGATTCTTAACTCGTATAGTTGCATTGATCAAACTATTTTTTTTGAAGAATAAATGACAATGTGATGACCAAAGCTTTCATTCTACTGGTCGAAGTTGCCATGAATGACACTGGTTAGGAAAAACCCACGAAAGCCCTATCAATTAAAACATATGGAGACAGCTGTAGCAGGACTTTTACTAGATAGATGCTCTTCCCAAACCCCAATCAGCAGTGTCAGCATGCTGTCAATTAAAATGTTATTTCACAGAAAGGGAACAAGGTACCGAGTGCTATTTATCATCAAAAATTTCACTTTTGTCACCTGCATGCAAAGGTTTTCTTTTCACGTTTGGCCTGATCAAACAGAAGTGACGGGCATCCAGGCAGACATTTTGCAAACACTTAATACTAAAGCAACCGTGGCATAACACACAGCAGTCATCAACAGACAAGCCAAACTAAACTTAAAGCTGGTTCCGTCATCTCCCGAACCATCCAGCCAATAATGGGCTGGATCTATTACACACACTGTACACAGTAGCACTTGCACCGATAACTACCACATTTCTGGCATGTATCTATCTACATGTACGGGCAGTCCCGCATTAGGGGTGGAGCTGATCCGTGTCAGCTTACAAGCTACTCAGCCAGAAAACCAGCAGTAGGCTGCCATTACTTTCAGCCAGACCCACAATGACTTTCCTGGCTGCACAGCATCATCGCCCTTCGGACAGTACGACATTATACTGCTTGGTGACGTAAGAACATATGCGTGAACAACCTGCCCAGAGTTACTACATGACAGCTCAACAGCTGACAGCTGAACTCACAAGTCCAATGTTGAAGCCATTATACCATCACGCCGTCTTTATCTATTTACACGTTACAATCAAATCAAATCTTGCTGGTGTTCATACTTCTGCCTCCTTTTCACGCTTCTTTCTCTTTTCTTCTTCCTCCTGTTGCTTCACGCGTTCGTTCTCCTCTTCGATTCTCCTCATCAGCAACTCTTCTTCTCTCGCCTCTTTTTCCTTCTCTTCTTTATCGCGACGTTTCTTCTCTTCCATCTGCAAAACACGCTCTGACTGTAGCAATGCATCATGCTTAACCTCTTAGTGCTGTCACCCAACACTCACAACTGTCATTAGCACAACTTCACATATAAGAAAAGCTGCTACTGATTTTAAAAATTTTTAATCGATTAATCGAAACAGTTTCGTTGTTAAGTGTTCGATTTTAGATGAATTCGAAACGTTAACACCAGCACCGTAGTTACGTAACGTCACTGGCAAAGTCATCATGCCACTACAGTACAGTAGATCAAACAGACTGCAAGTTATCATCATCCAGTTCTATTAACTTTTATTTAAAACTGATAAAACCTAATCACGCATGTTGTATTTTTGCATCGTCTTTTATTCCACAAGTTACTGGAAAATGCATTATCAATGTAAATCCACTTACACTGCATTGTGCCTATACTTTACTTTTAATTTTTTCGATGCATGCTTTTTGATCAATGAAAAATTTAATCAATTATTTTTAATGACTAATTAATCAACCATTAATTGCTAAAATCTGCAGCCATAGTATAAGAGTTAACACTAAAAAATAGACATCCTGTGGTGACAACAATATGAACATTTTTCCACTGAACTTGTATACATTCGTTCATATGCACATAAAGTTACCTTCACACCTGCAGCACATTCCTTACAGCTCACAGAGGCAGCCCCAAATAATATTTTTCACTTAAAATTTTCACAAAAAGTGACAGGCAGTCGACCTGCAACATGGTGTGTAAACAAGTACAAGCAAATGTTGGTCACTCAGGAATAAAATGCTACTTCTACAGAGAATATTCTTAGAACGAACTGCTGCAAATCGCTCTTGTAGATCTGTGATCTCTGCAGACCCTGCAAATGCGGGTGCTGCAGGGCAGTAAACATGGCCATGTACATGTACATGTACATAGCCATGTACATAGACCAAGCAGTCACAAACCTGCTGGCGCAAATCTTCATAGTACTTTGCCTTGGCACTTTTCTGCTCGTCTGACTACACATTGAACAGCAGTTTCTTCTTCAATTCACTAGCTTATGCTGTTATTATTACACATGACACATGACACAGTGGTCCTTGCAATAGTGTTAACTGTTTAGACCACTTTGAAAATGTTTGATGATGATGATGATGATGATGACGGACATTTACAAACAGTACAAAAAAAACAATGGTTTGCTGGATCCTGACTAATAATGTAACAAACATTCGCCAAGGATTCTGTTCCCCGGACCTAACTGACATTACTGTCATCTTCGATGACGCTGACGAAATATTATTCCGTAAAATCCTTTCCGACGGCAAACACCTACTAGCCCCTCTCCTTCCGAGCGAAGTTTGCACACCCTACCACCTCAGACCCAGGCGCCATAATAG
>Ga0209562_1000368_pt1 | contig 15528 bp, 14 predicted proteins | sample WorMetvacBELIZE2_FD_187399 | JGI IMG/M metagenome (GOLD analysis project Ga0209562, IMG submission 187399) | Marine gutless worms symbiont microbial communities from Max Planck institute for Marine Microbiology, Germany - Olavius vacuus BELIZE.2... | ecosystem: Host-associated > Annelida >... | reverse complement strand
CAAAGGTAAAGGTAAGCCACCAGTCCAAAACAGGTGTCAAACATGGCTACTATTTGTACCAAGGCTTAAGTTATTGCTCTGTGGAACCGTGTGATGTAATTGTAAGTTACATGATGACCCCTTATCGAGGAGGCCTGGGTCAGGGACAGGTGTAATTCAGGTAAAATCAGCGGCTGGTTTAGCAGGGTGGTTCACTCATAGATCATAGCGTTGTGGCTTAATAAACCATAAAATTGATGTGTATATATAATGCCGCTTATTGGCTAATAGTGGACTAGATTCTGTACAATCTGGAGAATGGTAAGACTGTTATACATTTTGTTCTTATTTAAAATTGTTTTTTTACATTTTTAATTATTTCTGCCCATTGTTTACTAGTTGGTAGAAGTTAAGAGTGGTCACTGTTTGGTGATTACTTACTAAAAACATGGCAGCAGTTTGTAGATTCTGTTTTTTTGTGAGATTACACAAACTGGAGAAAAGCCATTGGGTGACGGTTGACACTGTTATGTACAGCTGGAAGAGATGCCAGAAATAACGGCTGAAAGTACAATGGAGCAGATGTGGACGGCACAGATGATGTCGTTCATTCATCACGCACGTGCTACACTCAAGTTTGCCAAGAAGATTCCTGGTTTGCATTGTGGTGTTTTCGGGGTACTTTCAACTCTGGAAAACATGGAAATCTCAGGGAATTTGTTAATTCTGGAAAACTCGGGGAATTTGAAATATACTCCGGGAATTTTATGTATCAGATGCTATTTTTCGTGATGCACTCTGAAACATGCAACAAGCTGACATGTAAGTTTGTGCGGCTACAGTGGTACATATGTGAACTGCTGGTAATGGTCTACCATATGTTGGTGGACATAATAATTTTAGGTGATGAAATTGCGATGATTCGTTACATTGGGTTTTAACTTTATAATTGTAATGGAAAAGACTGTTTATAGGGTCTGGAAAAACTGGAAACTCGGGGAATTTCATTTTGCCAAATATGTAACCACCCTGGTTTTGTGTTTATTGATTGTATGTGTGAGTTGATGTCGTTATGTGTAAAGAAGGGTTGAGCTCCGTAGCTTCCTTTGTTTGCGATAAGTATGTAAGCAATTGTGTCTCAGTATGTTCATGCTGAGATAGTGGCAAAGTCACAAAGAGCACAGCATTACCTAGTGGTGTTTACGAGTAGTAAATATAATAAATATTTCATAAAAGGGTTCGGGTAAGATTAAGGGTAGCCATAGGCTTTGCTTAGAGTTACACAGTTTTACTAGTAATATAAATGCAGTAAATGATACACTGGACTGCTAAACTACCATTCTGCTACTGTTGTTGTGAGTGAGTAGGTATGTAAGTCAAGACATTTATAGACAGGCTGGAATCGCAGACATGCCATAATGCTGGATGATGTTCATCATTGTCCAAAAAGATAAGATAAGACAAGATCTTCTTCTAATTTAAGGCATGAGCACCCACGAATGCGTACATTTAGTTACCGGTAGTTACTTCTGTTCATGTACGAGAGATGGCAGTCCAGCCCTTCGATCGGCCGTTGGTGAAAATCGTATGCTGCACTGCCGCTCTGTGTGTTATAGATGCAGAGTTATAGGAGACGGAGTGTTTTACATGCACAGAAGCGGATTTACACATGCATCTGTTGCGTGACTACTGACTACTATCATATACGAGCTTGACCCGTATTGCATGGAGATACACGGGGATGTGCAAATATGAACTTCCTACATGAAGTCTTTCGAAAGTTATCGTCAGACATACTTACAGACAGACAGATTTGACTAAAGTTATAAAGAACGCCACTTTGCCAGTGATCAGTAACACTGAATCTTGCTGCTTTTGATGTTGTTAGGTTTCCGCACATTTTCAATGGAAGAGCAGATATCAATGGTCCAGGCCTCTATGTTTCCGATTGTCGTTGCTGTGATGTCTTTGGAGTACGACATCGAGCGGAACAAATACTCGTGGTTCAAGTTCACCAACAGTGAGAAAGATTTCATCCTGAGTATGTTTGAGCCGTACCGGTACCTCGAGCCTGCGATGCACTCGATGGGTCACGTCATCCACCAGCTGGCACCTGATCCCACTGAACTGTCATTTCTTTGTGGGCTTCACCTCATCGACTGCGGTTTGTTTGTACTATCTGCTATTCTTCTTGTTGTGCTGCTGCTGCCTGTGTACCAAGATATCACAGAGTTTGTATTGCCATTGCCACTAATTTGCAGGGTTGGCTCAATATATATCATTGCTATATATCGGATATATATCCGATATTTGCGTTCAAAAATGTCAGATATTTTTGATATTTTCAATTTTTATCAAGTTTTTAAAATATTTTTTTAATGTGACACATTGTGACTACGTTTTGATTTTCAGACTGTGTGTTTTGCTGGATTATGACTTGTGCCCTCAGCATTTTCTCAGTGTTGGACAACTTCTGTTCGGTTTCACCTCTCCACGGCAGTGAAGTGTGAATAATGAGTACTTCACCTAATATACAGTGCACACACACATACTTTTATTTGGTAGTAAATTTCATATAATTTTAGCAATGTATGTGCAGATGCTTGCTATATATATTTATATATCGAAAATATCGGATATTTTCGAAAATATCACGATATTTTCCAACCCTGGTAATTTGCCAGGAAACAGAGAGAGTTGACAGTAGAAGAGGTTTGGTCGTGTCGAAGATTTCCATACAGACTTATGACTGATGGTTTTTGGGTCATCGTGTATTTTCAGCTGTGTTTCTTCTTTGTTTCAGGAAGTCAACATACATACAAGGAGTTACTGCTGGATGCACTAGACTATTATACCAGACGTACGTCGCCGAGTTTGCGTTATACTCTTATTGCATGACTGGAATGAATACTTTGGCTTGAGCTTTTTGTGGGTATAGGTAAGTAAGTAGTAAGTAAATGTCGATTTGTAGAGTGCAATTATGTAACACTTATAATGCGCTAGCGTTTCGAATGTCCAGCGAACTCTTCAAGTCCCACCTAAATTGTTTGGAGTCAACAGCTGGATCACACAAATGATCAGGCTGTGTATGCCAGAGTGTTGGTCTCGCAACAGAAAATGAACGGGTCCCAAAAGTGCTGCGGCGAACTCGCGGAACTGACAGTTGATGACATCTGGCAGATCGCAGATGCTGGCGACCAGGAACTTCAGAGACTGGCACACAGTAGTCGGCGAGGTACCATGGATCTTGGTGGCGAAGACAACGATGGACTGTCACAGCAAGCTTGTACTGCACTCACTGAGGAGTAACCAGCCAGTGCAGGTCATCATGCATCAGCCGAGACAGACCACACTAGTATTTCCCGGTCCCTGTGACCAGACATGCTTCAGCATTTTGAACATGCTAAGTAGTAGAACGTACAGATTAACGTGGCATAAGCTACAATAGCTTCTAGGACAAGATACAACCTCTCCAATGTTTACATGTATACTTAAGTGGTCAGCAGTTAGCAAACCTCTTTTTCACTTGAAAGTTTGAGGTCTCTTAAACCCTGTATTTCGGGGGCAGAGTGTTGCAGGCTGTAGGTCGAGTGTGTGAAAAACAATATTCACTGATCCTCGGCCAAGTCGGGAACATTTTGTAGCAATGAGTAGATCTCAGCCTGATTCTCAATGGGATGTTCACGATGGCAGTAATAGTAGTAAGATCTCGAGGAAGAGTTATTCGTTTTTACATTGCAAGTAAGGATGTGCGGCTGGTGCCTATAATATCTGTATGGTGGGCCAATAAAGAAACTGAACCATTATTAAAACTTTGTAACTTCTACAAAGAAAGATGGATTTGTTACTTCATTTGTTATGTCCAGAATATTGCAGAATTTTGGAAACTAGATCCAGAACGGACAGCGTAATGAAAACGTTACAGTATGCCACACTGTGCTATTGTGCAAGTCAGCTGCTGTGGAGCACGTTTTTACTCAAACGTGGGTGCTCGTTGTTCACACTGCAAATTGAATAGCCTCGCTCGTAATGTTATGGCTCTTTCAGAGAAATGTGTAGGAACTGATAGCTTAGGTAACCTGATATTCATTTGTTCACTTGTAGAGCATGTTTAACCCAGGTATGGTGACCACAGACCTGGAGTAATCAGGGATTTCTATGAACATAGAAAACTCAGGGGAATTCTCAGGGAATTCTGTACAACCTCAGGGAAAATTTTTGACAAACAAAATAGTTTCAGTTCCATCTAATATTTGCTTAACACAGCAAGGTCTTAAGCTTCAAATGAACAAAGTCTCTGAGAATTTTGTATATGGTTACGGTGTGTTGGTGACCTGTTATATTGCTTTAGTTGATGTGGAATGATCCTTGACGTATGAAAGTCATTATTACATTATTTTTGTTACATTACTTTACATTAAAAATATTTTAAGTGCCCTAAGTTAACAGAAATCGCAAAGGCACTGGGACTATCAATGTTAAACAGCACAAGTCATGCAGGGAAAGAAACAGAAAATGAGTATGTTTTTAAACTAGAACAGAAAACAAGCAGAGTTGTTGCGGACGTGACGTCAGTTGGCAGACTGTTGCGATGACTTATGGAAAAGTATAGTTTATGGCTTTGGCCAAAGCCTGGAAAACTCGGGGATTTTTCCTCCTACTTTGTGGTCACCGTGTCTGGTTGTGCAAGATAAACATTATATACATTGATGTAGTGTTTACAGCAGAAGTGAAATACACTAGACACTTGTCCATCCCTTCCCTTTCTACCAGAATAGTCCCACTCCGTTTCCAGGCCGGAGGTTGTAGGAGGCGACCAAACCTGGGTTTAGTTTGTGTTTTGTTTTGTACTTTGTGTTATCTGTATTCCTTAGTTAAGATGTATTGTGGTGCTTTGTTTTATTTGGTTTATTGTTTTGTGTGTTCCTTCAGTGCTTTGACACTGTTGGTTGGGTCATTTGACCTGTAAAAACCCGTCCCCATATGACCTATATTGTGTTGGTGGGACGTTAAGCCTTACTCAATCAATCACCGAATGCCCTTTAACTTGTGATGTTACTGTTGTTGCAGAGACGTGTGGAAGCGTCGACAATTTACGTCGCGGCCACATTCTGACGTGCCTGCGGGACCTGGCCACAACCAACGAGTGCCACAAGCAGGCAATCCAGTGTCTGTTTTCTTCACAAAAGTTTGCTCGACTGGAAGTTCCTCAGCTCTACAGAGAGACCTTTGTAGGTATTGATGACGACGAGCCACAGATGTCGGAGTACGGCTGACTCTGATTACCTTGCAGTGCCACATCGCAGTTTATACGGTTCAAAAGCTGTACACATTTTGAAGTATTTTTGACAAACAGCTCAGTACGTATAATTTTCGGTGTAGAATATTGTTAAGTGATAGACGTGTGGATGCTCGTGTGCTCGTGTGCACTTACTCTGCTGTGTGATGTTATAAAGTAGAATCGGCTTTTGTTATCTGTGGTTGTCTGCATTCGGTTGAAATGGTTTTGAACAAAGTTTGTCCATCGTCAAAAGTTTAGTAGTTTTACTTCTACAAACAATAGTGGTAAGTACAGCAGAAGTCGACAAAAGTGTACTTATTGAATCTGTGAAGTAACGTAATGTTATGGCTTAGGATGATTTCTTCAGTTACGTCCTGTTTGTCAGTTATACTGCACTAATATCTGCTGCGGTGGTTGTGGAAATCATTATATACATGAATGTATATAATGTATACAGTGTTATTCGTGTATGGCAAGAGAGGAGGTGTCAATAAGAGAAGATTTCGGTGAATAAAAAATGTTAACGTGTGTAAAATTCATTTAGAGTGATAAATTAACGTTAGGTCTGTACTGCTGTCTTCAGTGGAAGTATTTGTGATCTTTCACCACTTTTGAGGTATGAACAGGTATTGTTACGCTGCTGGATACCAGATTTGTACAGCCTGCATGTGATGTGTTTGAGATAGGTTATTTCAGCTGCGGCATTATTGTGTTGTGATGTGAATGCATGTACAGCATTGATTTGTCTGGCACGAGTCTAGTCATTGCGGCTGATGAGCTGCCGCTGGTTAGTTGTATTGTTTCTGACGCATATCACATACACATGGTGATACTGTCTGTGCCGGGGGTGGTCAAACTACAGCCGTGCATGCAACATCCGACCCGTTGATATGTTTAACCTGCTCACAGTTGCATCTTGAACTGGTACAGCTAACAGCCCAAATGGTATTCTGTGTTGTTTAAAAATGTTCTCCATACCTAACCATTCTTAATATCTTGATATTTCATCAACACACTTAGATGAGCAGTTTTTTCAGTTCTCTGGATTGGGTTTTGTCTCACTGGGCCCATTTCACTGTGCGTAGATTCATTTATGTTTGTGTATTCTGTGTTTATTTTTTCATACTGCATATGCATTTTATTATTGTAACACGTGAGCTGAACCTGGTGGGATTGAAGCCTAATTCTTAGCACCCTGTATTGACACTGTTGGTTGGGTTATTTGACCATGAAAACCTTTCCCCGATATGACATTTAATGTGTTTGGTGGGACGTTAATCCTTGCTCATCTTCAACTTCTGTCTTAATATGATACACAGTTACTGTACGTTGTTGTCTTCTAGTTAGATATTGGTACTGTTGAACATGTCTTATTCATTGATGACATAGTGTACAAATCATTATTGTTGAAAGTCATGCAAAATGCAAGCTGACAAAACACATTTAAGAGTCGTGTCGTCCTTTACGCGAGAAGTTTGTCCGCCCCCGGTCTATGTTATTGCAGTGATATTTCGTCATGTACAGACAGCATGAAGACAGCGTTGGTAGATAATTGTGTGTGATTTCGGCATCTGTTAATAGCACATTTGTTTCATTGACGTTGTTGCGTTGGGTGATTTTTTTGTTTGTAGGGTACTGTGTGTAATGTACGAAGTGTATATGCTCTGTTACGTACTTGCAGCGAGTGTTACAGGCTTCAATGCACTGTGCCTGAGCTGCAGCAGTCTGGCATAGCATGCCAGTTTGCTTGTTTGTTCAATGCCTTTCAGTCGAGTTGATTGAGATAGCTTTGTGTCGCACAGTGTTTGGTGATTGCCTTTAAGTTCGAGAACACGGAAGATGTTTGAAAGAATGCATCAGAATCCTCCTCTCTTCTCCCTCAAACCTGGTGTCTTCTTCAAGTGGAGCGGGTCTGCGACAGTATGAGCTACCAATTGGGTTCTGCGGCAACTAAACGAATCTGATAACTAAATGGGACAAATTGGCATGCCAGAACGAACTTACTTTTCTTCTCTGCCATAGTTGAAAGGATCTCAACAGTAAAATTTAATTTTCGTTTTCGTTGACCCCACTGGAAAGTGGGAGTCGGTTGACCCCTGACCGATGCTTCTGTGTTCTGTGTGTCTGATTGACCAACAACGTCGTAATGGGCGTGTGTCTGCAATGGTGGACATCATCATTGTGGTTGTAATACATTCATTGATATTACATACGTAAGTGTTGGTTTAATATTGTTTTGTTCTGACTGACTGTGTTCATACAGGGTATTTTGTGCCACATAAAAAGGTGAAATTTATCCCATATTGTGTACTGTGATGTAGGATCTAAGGCCAATCCCAGTCTCCAGGCTGCATATGATCATCATCATATCTTCGTTTATTATTAAAGTTGACATATGCAACTTTTACACACATTGAATAAATTTAACAATATCATTGATGAAGGCAGATTATTCGTTAGTTGTTAGGTGTTCTATAAATATATAGCCTGTGTCAATAGGCATCTCTGTACAACATTCGTACAATGTAATCACGATTATTAAGTTCACCAGTGATGTTAGTCAGACCTGGTGATAGGCTGGCAGTCAAGACCATAACCAAAATGTATTTCCAGGGGTATTTTCTTCTATCCCTGTCCTACCTTTCCGTTTCCTGTCTCTTTCCTGTGCCTCAAAGTGGCACCTGAAATCCAGCTAAGGGATTTGAGCACTGTTAGCTTTTGCAGTAGGGGGAATGACATATGCAGCCACCAGACATGTTTCCTGGGCTCAATACACCGAAAATGCGTTGGCAGTCAAACCCCGGCCTCAATTGTGTTATGTTACCATGAGGTTGCTTATTAAATGTTATGTCATAGTTTTAAAAATGTGTTCTGGGAGTGTTTTAACACCCTGCTAGTTATAGCCGGGTCCATGGTTACTGTTGCTGTCATATTTGGGTTAACCACGGAGGCTTGGCCCACTGCAGTACATGCCAAACTCGTGACATTTGATCGCCAATGCACCGTGGTACCATGGCACACGTGCAATATTGACTGTGCAATATATGATGCACTGTGTGATGCATTCAAAGCATAATTGAGCACGTAGTTAACGGCACTCATACTTGCTGATATGTTTTCGTGTATGTCTTGTATGATTTCATCAGAGTATTTGCACACCAGAAGTCTGTTAACTCGGTAGATTTTGTACAGCCATTGAAGAAAGTATTATTGCAGTTATTACTAGTGTGCCCAGTGTTGGCTGTGACAGCTGTATGATAAACCCAGTCCATTTCCTGGCCAGATAATGTAAAAGGCCCATAAACCAGCCTTTTTTGTCATTAGGTTAACAGTTATTTGTATCTGTTGTTTTGTTTTTTATGTTGCAGTTAGATTTGGTTAGCTAGTAGCGGCCAAGCGATTTTTGGGAAGACCGGGTTTTTGCCCAAGTCGGGTGATTGGCTGGGAAAGATTGTCTCCAAAATGGCGTATAATTTGTTGAACAGGATGTTGAACACCACTGTTACTTACTTGTCCTAGTGAAACTTAACTTATGATGATTTATGCAATTTGTAGTGTTCTGATATTATTGACAGATTGGCCTCGAAGATTGTCTCCAAAATGACCTATACTTTGTTAAGCAGGATATTGAACCTTATTTCTCACTTGTGGCAGTTAATTCGTGATGTTGATTAAGTCAGTTTAGTGTTCTAATATTGATGCTATCATAGTTTGTCTGGTTCTTAGTCTCATGGTTTGCAGCTGGCGTGAATGGCAGTGTTTCGTCGATACTCAGGGAGCGTACAAACTGCACAGCATTGGCATACAGCTTCAGCCTCTTTCTTTCAGTTTTGTTTAACTACAGTAAGCATGTCGACTGTGTATTCAGTTCGGTCTTTGTCTTTTTTACCTGTCCATCCTGTGTGTTGTTATGTGTACCTTATGTACTAATCATAATCATAATAATTCGCTAGCTGTGGCAAGTTTTTATGTTCGTTATTTTTGCGTTACAGGGGCAAGTGTTATTTTGTTTATTTGTTTTCGATTGTCAGTGCTAGAGCAGTGGATTGCCTGTAAATGACCTACTATGTGTCCAGTGAGATGTAAGACCTTATTAAACTCAAACTCACTGTGACATTGGTTAAAATACCATGTTGGTATCATATTATGTATACTCTCATCTCGTCTCATTAATTATTATTATTATCATTATTAGTCTTGTCAATGCTAAGAGGTCTGCAGTTTTCTGCGCAGCCTCCTTTCTTCGGCCGGCACGTTGCCATTCCAGAAAAATTAAACTCGGCCCAGCCCTGCCCAGCAGGCTAAAGATGAGCCCATCCCGTCTTCAGCCTACCTTAATTGCTATTTCACTCTGGGGTGTAGTTTTGGGAGAAAGTGGGTGGGACGCCTGAAACTGAAGCTCGTCAGAAGAATTTGAACATAACTTACACACATGCAAATGCCTGTATTGGAACAGTTGTAAAAAAGCTGTAATTTAATGTGGATTTAGGCAAACTACTACTGGTGCATGCATGTTGCATGATGCATCACTTTCCTGTAAAAAGTGGATGACGCCATACTCTTCTCCCCCTCCTTCTGTGTCACCATCCCACTACTACATTCCTGTTTCAATTTGGCCCTTTAATTTTAACTTACTTTTAGCACACAATAAGTTATAATTTTCACGAAGTATAACTACATAACCAACGCAACTACAATGCATGACATTACATTGTTGATTGAGTCAGAAGAAAACGTTATCATTCACGGACGACAGTATTAATTATAGGCGCATGTAGCATTGAAGAAATAGTCCAGGCATTGGCAAAAGTTATAACACTTGTTATAGGAGACATCTTTCTCATAATTACTTGTTTTATATGCAGATTTCAGGTATTTACATTTCACTTGCCTGGCCCGTTTAGATTATTTAATTTCCAAGTCCAGCCCAGGCGCGGCCTGACCCATGCAGACCTCTACTCACCGTCATGTCAGTCACATCCTGAAGGCTTTTGCACTGCACTGGCATCTCTTCTGGTTGTCGTGGAACATATTTTAGTTTATTCTGTGTTTTTTCTTGCCTTGCACGAGAGTAGCATATTTGTGAAATGACTGCTTGTATTGTGGCTAGCATACAGTTGGGCTTTATAAGTAACATTATTTTTTCTGCCCAATAGTATAAAATGCTAAAGGGCTAAATACAAAAGCTAAAAACACATTATATGTTGGAATGGCTAGAGGTCCGGCTCGACGTTTGGTACGACAAAAGACTCGTGTATGTGTACCGCATTGAACTGTTGAAGTGCGACAGAGATGCGCTGAAACAAGAATGCCATCTCACATGCATTGCGTGTAGCGGCACTCAACTGCCGACCCACCTCAGTATTATCATTATAATTATTATTAGTGTGTCTCATAGTATATTAAATGGTTAAACGCTGCTCATTTGATCGCCATTTCTGTTGCTGCAGAACGTTCCACTCTATGTGGACATGTGTGAGCCGTCACTCGAGGGAATGCAGCACTTTAAAACGACATCTGTTTTGATGACGTAGTGCATGATGTGGTCTGTGTCAGATGTGATAGCTTCGGCCATATCTCATGCAACTGCACAGTATATCTGAAACTCCTGCTGCCTTGCTCCTGTGTCTGTTAGTTACTTTGCTTACTTGTTGATGGCATTCACGGCATCTTTGCCTTGCAGCGTGGTGGCTCAGTGCCCTTCACTTCAACGTGTGTTTGTTTTTTTGGCCGCGTGGTGTAGTCAAGTGTGGCATTTGCTGTCAGAATGTCTTTCTGTTTATTACACTCGCGAGGCATACATATATGGTTCAAGCTCGCGAAATATGCTTTGCTCCGTATGATAGAATGATGTCCGTGGTTTCTTGAGGCCAAATTTTACAATTCTGAAGTTAGGGCTCGCCTCAAATGAGTTGGTTAAAGAGAGGCACCCCCACTGTCAGCAGCAGAAGTTGGACCAGTAATGCACTGTTTCTTAGAAATGGTGCGGTATATGATTAAGTTTAATAGAAGTCACATGGGCTTTTGATTGGTACTGAAAATGGTGACCTTGAACAGCATACTGGCCATTATTTTGTGTTATTTTACCAAATTTGGCTGCATTGCGGCCATGTATGTCTATGGGAGAAGTGTAGCTAAAGAATTTAGTTTTTGGCAGTTTATGATTTTTAGTGATATTCTTACAGATTGCTGAGCAAGAGGGTGTTAAAGTGAGGTACCGGTACTAACCCTCAAAAGCAAAAATTTGACCAATACTGCATGATAACTTTGAAACGGTGTGAAATAGATGTATGTTAATATTATTTATGTCTGTTAATATTATTCAGTAATAGGAAGTGGCATTTACAACATTGCACGACTAACTCAGTAACAGCTGAGTTCTTATTTTCCATCATTGTTAGCCATATGCTTGAAATCTAACTGTGAACGTAGTGTAGTAAATGAAGCCAGAACATTGCACTTGAATACAATGTATTGTACATTGTGGTTTGAGAGTTTGTCTACTGCACATTTTTTTTGCATCTGTTATCAGTATAATTTATTATTATTATTATTATTAACATTTGGTTAGTATGTTATTATTAGTGGTAGCAATAACAACGACTGCTGCAGTATGTCTCATTTCTCGTTCTTTATCTGCATGAAACAACGCTACGAGTGTTACTCTGAGACTCGGGAGAGAGTTATTTTGTACATATTTATTCAAACGTGTTGTAAATAGCTGCATTTCGTGGTTCATTTCTGTCACATCTGGCTATAGTTGTCTGTTGATAGTCGTGATGTTTCTGCTACAATGATTGCTGTCTCTGTACAGACTGGAAATATGTGATCGTGTGATAGCTGATATTAGTAGGGAATTAAACCCGGGGTTACCAAAACCCGAAAAGCTGGGTAACTCGGACAGTTTTCAGCCCCGAAACCCAACTTTGTGATACCCCAAAATCCGGTTTCTCGTGTGTGAACACTGAACAGTTATTGTACTTCTTGTACATTAAATTTCACTCTAACTCTAACTGTATATCCTTTCTCCACATCACACACGCATTGCAGGGAGATGTGCATTGCCGCTGGTCATTTAGTGACTTGGTATATGCACTTACAAAACGTGATACATCTCGACTTTGCTGTACATTCAACAAGTGCTTGCTAAACGCGAACCCACAACGTCCAATCCCAAAACTTTTGTTTGGCCAGACACTCCGGGTTCAATTCCGTTGTTAAACAGGCATAATGAACTATATACGTTGTGCGTGTGTTGGCGCTGTGTATTTTTGTATCGTTTGTTGCTGTCGCATTTATTGCATTGATGTCGACGAGTGTCTTGTGATAACAGTTTGGTGTTGGTGCCAATCAGTTGTTGTGCTTGCTGCTTGTGTCCTATCCTTTTCACTTACTACCTGTCCGCTGCTAAGGAAAGCTTGTATGTGTGTGGAAAAACATTTGTTAATACCGGTACTTGCTTCTTGGGAAAGAACTTTGGTTAAAACTGAAAGGCAAGATATAGATATAGCGGATGGGCCGAAAACTGTACCATTTTTGTCCACTGGCTGAGCAAATACTATAGCCAGTTAAAAGCTGTCTGTGTGTGTGTTAACGAGGGTAACACAAGTCATAACTGTTGCGCATAGAGACTTGTGAGATCCCTTGAGAACGCGTGCCATACCTGAGCGCCTTAAAGGTGTATTCACGACGAGGCGCTATACAAATACACGTTTACCTTTACCTTGTAATCCTGCACAGACCTACTGATGAACTCTGATCACAGACTTAACTAGGTCATTCTGACCTAGTTTCGTGGGTTTATTAAATAGGTCATGTGCTGTCAGCTAAGAATCAATCCTCATGGGCTGCTTGTTACAAGTTTATAACTCCTGTATATGACGACGCAGAGAGGTGTTCCGTATATCAAAACGATTGGTTATTTATCTGGAGTAAGATTTTGTCATTTTGGTTTTTGAATACTGTCACATTTATATATTCTTTGCATAGGTTCAGAAGAAACCATACTACACTAAAAACACCAGGTAATTTAAAGCATGACATTCAGTTTTTGTACACAATTCCCTCAGAATTTACAGTCAACTCTGATTGTGAACAGCTCTTAAGCCTAGACGAATTCAACATGTCTACTGTATGCCCTAATTTCTTTTTGGCAGTTGGTCCTGCACCCCTTTTGTTGTGTCCTCACTTATCGGACCCAGAAGTGTAACAGAACGTGCTTCAGTTGACCGGCGTCTTTGCTCTCTTGACAATACGGTTTTTGTTGCAAAGTGACTGAGAGAGAGAACATGGATGAAGATCGGACGTACTTGGTTGAAATTTTTCTGCTTCAATAAACTCTGGTGCATGTGGAAGCACGTGAACAGTAATTGTGTAATTCACTGTACTTGTGCAAAGAATATTTAACTGCAGTGAAACTCGAAACACATGCTTTACTACCGAAAAAGTACTGAACGTTTTGACCTATGGATTGCTCCACTTTGACAAAATCCAGTATGTTGGAGAACAGGTAAAGTGGTCCTGGAATGTGAACAGCGAATGATTATTATGGTTTCGCTTGTCTGTTGTAAAGAATATTTAACTGTGATAAAATGTAATACATCAGTCTTACTCCAGATAACAGTGCTGAACATTTTGATATACGGATCACTTTTCTAGGTCATTGTGTACACGAGTTGTAAACTTTTTAACATGGTCCATTTTTGGCCCACCCTGTACATGCAAGCAGTGGTAGGAGTTGACCAATACATGGCTGATGAAAATGGAACATCACGTAAAGTAAGATAAAACTAAAATGAGTGATCATATGGATGTGTTGGTTTGCATTGAAATAAAGAATGGTTCAAAGATAATTAGTGATTTGTAGGAATTAGGATAATATAGCCATTCTCAGCTTTCATTTTTCTGTTTTTTTCCCTTACATAATAGGGTGGATTCCTCAAAGTTCTTCAGGGAATTATTGTGGCAGTTACTGGATATGGATTATTGTAGACCGTATTGTGTTCCTCATGCCCAGAGACAGCAGTGTCGCGGTAATGTTGCATTAGGGGTAACGTAGTACTGCGGTTTTATTGCTGCGATAGTGATGTTTGTTACTGTACCATCAGCACAGCATTGTAATTAGATCCGGTGAAGGTGATTTGATAGCCTGTGATGATGCCTGCTCTGTAGTGGTTGTCATGTCACATCATTGGCCCAGTGACTCGGCTTTCTCTGCCATCCTTAAAATAACCTATGTGGTCACAATGCCAAGTTTCCACCAAAAACGACAACCTGCCTACCCAGACCTCGCCCGCATTAGCCCCAAATCTGATAATGAGACTGCACATTAGCACCAGTTCGCTGCACCAGTACTGTCATTGTTCTTCATACAGATGCAGTCATTTGTGATTAATGGGGCCATATGAAAATCACTATCAAAAATGGCCAAAAATCATGGCAGATTTTTAAAAAAATTGCTAAATTCATGGCATCAATTCACTGTCATGCAGTGTTTAAAAACACTGCACTGACAAAGCCATTTTTACTCCGTAAGTAATTGCTGGCTTGAAAATTAATTGCCGGGCTAAGTACGCAATGCCAGACGACTTTCAGAAGTGCCAGATTTGACTCATTTGAGATTACAAAATATCATTTACGGACCTTGTGTTACAGGTACCACTAATGATCAGTGCATTCATTTTTGGTCCAGTGCGTGGTGCTTAACTGTTTTTACATACATAAATTTGTGGATTTCAACACAGAAGTGCAGCACGCGTGAAAAATCACGGTAAATGCCACAATTTGCGGCAGACGCGAAAATTTACAGTTCCCGTGAATTCCGTGATTTTTTTAAATTTTCATATAGCCCTAAGGACTAAGACAAGTCACCAACATTCCACCAATGCACGTCCTGCGACATGTAATATTCTGTGAAAGACGTTAGGAAAATTGTTGTCTTCGGTCAACACTTTTACTACTTACCTTTCTTCGTTTGAAAAACGTTTCTGACAACATTTAGTTTTGTAGTTCAGCAGTTACAATCTGTGTGTTGGTTGTGGTGAGAGTGCACAGCCAAACTAATGAAGATACTCTCTAGTGTTAATGCACCTACTGATGATTGCATAGTTGTGTTTGTGGCTAACTTTGGCGCAGAAAAGTTGGCATATTAAGCGCTCCGCACAACTGCAATAAAACTAAAATAAAAGTAAAATAAAACAAGGGGTTCGCACAACTGCAATAAAACTAAAATAAAACTAAAATAAAAGTAAAATAAAACAGTTTTATTT
>Ga0209562_1000366_pt1 | contig 15627 bp, 16 predicted proteins | sample WorMetvacBELIZE2_FD_187399 | JGI IMG/M metagenome (GOLD analysis project Ga0209562, IMG submission 187399) | Marine gutless worms symbiont microbial communities from Max Planck institute for Marine Microbiology, Germany - Olavius vacuus BELIZE.2... | ecosystem: Host-associated > Annelida >... | reverse complement strand
CCAATACACATGTTCAAAGTAGATATCGTACGGACTATTCTATTTTCACTACACCTGATTTTCTTCCAAAAGAGTATTTTTCTTTGATCAATTATGTAGGGCAGTGGCAGGACATTGCAGTAGTAAGCTGTTGATGTCAACTTTTCTCAGGATCATCCACACCAAAAATCATTAAAATCGGTTAATTTTTGACATAGTTATTTGAAAAATAAAAAGGTGGACGTTTTGGGACACAGTGTATAAACTATATATACATGAATGCTAAAATTAGCAAAAGTATTAATGCCGTAAATGGCAATATACTGAGTGAAAAGTTAACAATGTCGCACCTTGGTTTTGTCGTAATACGACCCAGAATTCAATTTATCCCAATGGAAAGACGGCGAATAACTCTGTTTCAATTTGCTGAGTATAATTTCGCCCAGTTCTTCTACTGTTCTGCTATTGCTGCTAGCGTCGTACTTCTCTAGATGAAGTTCTTTTAGACGGTCTTCAAGTTCTTTGTCGAGAGACGCTTTAGACTTGGGCGGCCTTGGACTCTGTGAAATGGTCGAAGCCGGCTGATCTGCTCTGTGGTTCTGTGACGCGAGCCTTTGTGGTTCACATCTGTTCTCAGCCGCAGCAACTGAAGTTGGACTGTGAACAGCGGTATTCGCGTGACCACCACGTTGTGCTGCCGTGCATCCACGACGTCGGCTAGTGGACTTGGCAGCCTCTGTGTCTCCTCGTTGCGCATCACTTAGGCCTACTGGTGTTGGTAGTCGAGCCACAGCAATAGGATGCGGTCTGCCATTGCTGGCACGTTGGCCGAGTATGTTACCAGCAGCCATTGTGATCACAAGCTATATTACGTCTGCCGTAACTTGCAGTGCAAAATAAAAAATAACTCCTGAGTAAACCAGTCTTATATTACAACGTCTTCCATACGAGATTCTGACACAGACTTATCAAGTGCCTGAACAGTTGCTACTGTCAGTAGCTTACTTCTACATGCATTTGTAAGCGACGTAATTTAGACCCTAGACTTCTCTACAGTGGCCTACACGATTTCGCGCCTTCTGAAAATCGCCGCGTATATGCCATACATTAGTCACCGTATGAATGTAGCCTACGTATAGGCGTTGTTATATAGTTGCTGCACAGCAATGACAGTCGTGAGTTATTAATGTGTGCAACTGTAGACTACAATCGATTAATCAATACATGCTGTGCTTGCTACACTTCACATGGCCGTTATCAGTAGCGGCTAAGCATGGGCTGCACGACCGTATACCGACTCCCATCTGGTAAAGACATTACGTAGTTTACACAGGAAGCTGCTTCAGAGAACAGACAATATTCTTTAGACGTTTTCTTCCGCATGACAAACCAATGCCAAGCCATAAATATGCGCAACGTCTTTACTTTAGACTTCCTTCGTTTGTCCTTTTTTACTGAGTTTGAACAGATATACAAGGTCAAATGTGCAATAAATAGTTATTAATGTGTGGTTTTATTAATGATTACATGCTGCAACTGTAGACTACAATCGATTAATCAATCGGCGTTTGTCATTTGTGCAATAAAGAAGTACTTACTTACTTACAATAGAGAAAGTGTTTAGATTTAGACGTGGCCAACACTGCACAAATAATAACAGTATACAAAATACAGAACAGTGAACAGTTACTACAGATTACAAAAGAGTGTTAAAACATTCGAATCTATCTAATAATTCCTATCTTGTGTGTTTGACTGGCACGCTGGATATTCATGAACTGCAATGGAACGCGATACGTTTCTGGTGACATTAAAGAGCTATAGTTAAGAACTACTGTACCGGTACTGACTGTTAGTTGGTTTGATTTAGGGCAGAGAATGCTGAGAAAAAGTGTTCTTGCAGTTCGTCTTCATTGCTCGCAATGCAGACCACTCCAAGGTCTGACTGTCTGTCCGTCCGTCCGTTTGTCTGTCTGTCTGTCTGTCCATCACGTTCCGCGGTGTTTCGTCCAGTTGAATGAAGATACGATCGTGCGGTCTTCAGCGTCAGGTATAGGATAATCATTCTAGTGTCTGAAGAGGTAAAGTTTATTCGGATATTCGCAGGGGGTCACCTCTAGCGAGGGCGTTAAAGTGAGGCACTCCCCTGTCGCTAGCGAAAATTTAACCAATAATCAGCCATATCTCGGAAACGGTGCAAGATAGGAGGTAATTAAGTTAGTATTATTCACTAATAGGAAGTCGTACATGGGCTTTCAATTGGTACAAAATTCGGTGACCCTGAATGGTGTAATGGCCCTTATTTTGCGTTATTTCATTGAATTAGGTAGCTTTTGGGCCTATTACGTAAAAGTGACTGAAGATACACGGATACTTTCTTTCTGCGACGGAAATGTAGCACAAAGAATGTAGTTTTTGCGATATATCATTTATGGCGATATTAGCAGGGGATCACCCCCAGTGACCCATGTCGCGACCCATGTCGCTAGCGAAAATTTGACCAATAATCAGCCATAACTTTAAAACGGTGCAAGATAGGAGGTAAGTTAGTATAATCACTAATAGAAAGTCGCATATAGGCTTTTGATTGGTACCAAAATCGGTGACCTTGAATGACCATGAACGGCGTAATGGCCTTTATTTTGCGTTATTTCGCCGAACTTGGTATAGCTCTCGGGGCCCATTAGGCCTACGTAAAAGTGGTTGATTAGCCATCAACAGATTCTCTTCTGAGAAATGTCATAAAGTACAGCAACTAAGCACGACTGACGCGCTGTGCTCTTCACGGTAGCGGAGCTTCTTGCTGTTAACAATAACAAAACTGAAAAAAAATTTATTGTTTTCTTTTCGAAATTCTGTCTGACTACTGTGAGTCGAGGGAAGGCGTCAATTACGCTCTGCAACGAGCCCAACGACTGTAACCCTTCAGTTCGGATTTCCACTGGCCAGCGGAGCTTCGCGGTGTTCGGCCCCGCAACCTGGAACAGTCTACCTCCTTCGCTACGCGCCCCGAACTGTCGCTGAGCACCTTCAAGCGCCTGCTGAAGACTCAGCTTTTCCAGCGTGCGTGAACCATCGTCCGGCGCCGTTGTGACTGAACAGCGAGTTCGGCGCCGCATACAAATATCCGCGGACTCAACTCAACTCAACTACGCACGGATACTGCCAGATAAAAAGTACATGTACGAGTATACGAATGTTTTTCGTTGAAAACCTTGGGGGTCCGACATATCGGGGGCTCCTGTGCTTTATCCACTCTCACGATATGGTTATGCTACTGGCCTGGATGCTGTGTTGGCGAACAACCGTCGAGTGTCGAGCAGTGTCACGACACAACCGTTCGTATTGCACGAATACGGTATAGCCTATAGGCTGCGTACGTACGTGAGCACTTGAGAAGTTGAGAGCCGGTCGACGCTTTTGTTTGCCCGCCCACGGAGTCGCCAGGTTAAATGGTTTCGCTTTCGTTTTCCTCTGACGCGTAGCAGTAGTGATTTTGAGAATGCGTTAGACCTACATTACCTGGACACGCAATGCATAGCGATCGACCAACAATAGTTGGGCGACGGTATTATATAGCCTACCGATGTCTCTGTATACATTATACAGTAGGCCTACTGTTGCTAATTTGGCAACTTACTTGCAATGCGCATAAAGAATGACTGCATAATCCTTCTTCTCAAAACAAACGCGCCTCGACGCCACACCGTCGAAATGTATGTCTCCACCTTTACAGCATTTCAGGCTGTTACTTACTAGTAACATATTATTATTCTCTTTCAGTGTCGTAAATTCGTAATTCATTTACAACTGAAATGTCCTATAAGCTTACGTCCTAGCTGTTTCCGGTCATTCACTCCAACTTCTTCGTCATATCAACGTCCATGGCCCAGTGCCCGTTGGTGTCGTGACATCATTCCGTCCTGTCTGCTACCTTCGTGCTGCAGAGTGGGTGTAAATGATAGTATTTGGCCTACATTACATCATTCTTCCACGTCATCTATCCATCTTCTTCTGGGTCTTCCTCTGCTGTTTGATCCTCCAGTATTCCAAACACACGGCACTCTGTCATCTGACATTCCACATACGTGTTCGAATAGATTCAACTTCTTCTCCATACGATTACTCACTCACTGACCTCTGACCTTACATTACAAACCTTTTTAGCAGTGGCCAGTAGGCTAATGCCCACTCACGTTATGATTATTTCTGGCAGCCAAGTTTCAATAACTCCCTCCACTAAGTACAGAGATATCGCGTCACGCGAAATAGGTGCTAACGGACGGACGGACAACGGCCGGCCGACCTGAAAACAATGCTCTCAGTCTATTATTGTTGGTTGAGGCATAATCAGTGAGTGACAGACTGTGCCTTGGGATGCGTACTCATACTGGCTACTTCACAAAATTTCACGTTTTCAATAGTATGCAGACTGTATGACATACGATGAAACAGTATAGCAGCGCCTCTGTGAGTTTAGGCTGTAAGCAGTGCTGCACGAACACGCAAAATGTACCGACTTATTTACGTTTTTACCGAGCTGCATTCTATACAACGCGGTATTAGCGATCGTAAATCCGTCCGTCCGTCTGTTAAACGCGTGAATTATGATAAAACGAAAGAAACATCTGCCGAAATTCTTTACACCATATACAGAGTGGCCCAAAAATGGCACAGTTTTTTGGTACGCCTTAACTTCATCAAATATTAACCGATTTTCAAAATATTTCACTATCAGAATCACGAGAAAATTTGTAAATCACTAAAGCTCCTCCAGTGTGTCGCTACACTACAAATTGTGAAATGTCAAGTGTCTTCAAATCAACAATTGAAAACGACTTTTTAACAACACATTTTAAAGAAATTAACAAGGAACACCGTGTTTATTGTCTCAGTTATTGTCTAAAGTAACTGTCATATCATGCAGGAGTAGCGTTGGCATCTTGCACGGATGTCTGCAGCAGGACGGCACGCCGTCACACACTGCCAGGAACACACCGACGTACCTGCGGCGTGAGAACGTCACGTTCATGTGTTGTTACAGAAGTCTTGTTTTCAATTGTTGCTTTGAAGACATTTGACATTTCACACTTGAGGTGACACACTTGAGGTGTGGTGGGATCTTTAGTGATAGTATTACTACACATTTTCTCCTAATTCTGACAGTGAAATACTTTTGAACATCGGTTAATATTTGATGAAGTTAAGGCGTACCAAAAACTGCCATTTTTGGGGTCACCCTGTACATATAAAAAGGGCAATTCGTCTAGTTTTGCGACACAAAGAATAGTTGGTGGGGGACGACCCATTGTACCTGAAATTGACCCCGTTCCTTCGAAGAGGCCGATTTTTAATCGATTTTCGCTCATAGCACTATCAGTATGCCGTTCCCCGAACTTCCCTCTCTCTCACATGCAGGATCTATAGAGGACGATCAACAGCTGTTTGCCCAACGTAATACATGTAAGTATCTGAACTCTCACTTAGTGGACAGTGATCTCGAATGATGACCCTGAACCGTTTAATGGCCGTTATTTCTCATCACTGTACGCAAAGCGACAGTTTCGTAATCAACTGTTAAACTAACTGAAATTCTCTGCAACAAAAGAAGTATCCAAAAGATTCCATTTTTAGCGAACGTGAACTCACGTTCACGTTCGCTATGTCATCGCACGTCCGTCCGTCTGTCGTCTGTCTGTAACGTTCAGGCGACTGAAATTTTCGGCAATGTTTCTACGCCATTTGTTACGTTGGCCACCTGCTGACAACCAGGTAAAATTTTACGGAGATCGTCCCAGGGGAACACCTCCGTTTGGGGGAGTTAAACACAAGAGGGGTAGCCGAATAGGCTATAGCGACTTTGGACCTATCGAACGCTGTATCTCGGAAACGGCGCAATATAGGAGCTAGGTTAGTATTTCTCACTAATAGGAAGTCGCATATGGGCTTTCGATTGGTACCAAATTTGGTGACTTTGGATGACCTTGAACGGCGTAATAGCCCTAACGGCCGCGTAATTTCAGCGAATTCGGTAGCTTTCGGGGCGGATTACGTAAAAGTGGTTGAAGATACGCCAATACTTGATGCCGCTAAAATGTAGGGGAAAGAATCTAGTTTTTAGCGATATATCACTTATGGCGATATTGGCAGGGGTCATCCCCGCGAGAGCGTTAAAGTGAGGCACTCCCCTCTCGCTAGCGAAAATTCGACCAATAATCTGCCATAACTTGGAAACGGTGTATAATAGGAGGTAATAGTATTGATCAGTCACTAATAGGAAGTCCTATATGAGCTTTCGATTGGTACCAAAATCGGTGACCTTGAATGGCGTAATGGCATTGGCTGGTGCATTGCGTTATGTCACTGATTTTGGTAAACATGCGTTCCAACACAACGGCGTCGATCTGTGGTGGAATTTATGTACGAGTCTATTGTATGCGTGTACGATGTCGTCTGTAAGGAAGTTCACGTTCGCTATCTCATCTCCTGATAAGTTTCTTGTTGGCATTACGATTCATAACCGCAGACGCGTGTGTTGCTCCAAACGGCTCGTGAAATTAACCCGCCGGCGCCCCCATCCTTTCACGACTAGTGCCTCATTGTACAGCATCCCAGCAACAGCTAAGCTCTAACTTGTTAGTGAAATCTCGGCATTACAATCCAACAAAAATCCAGCATGTTTCTTTGCAGGTGCTCATGACAGTAAAAATGATCATAAGTCTTTGAGCAGTCTTTGTGTGCTTTGGAAGATACTATTAATTGTCAAAGACCTCTAAGTCATAATTATATTGCCCTGTTAGAAAAAAGAGCCTACTATGGAAGACAGACAGCTACAGATAACTACATAACGATTTTTCTTCCAGTAAACAGTTCTGTCACTGTCATCAACATCTTCAAGAACTGAATGTCGTACAATAGCTTACTGACTCAGTAAGAATGCCTCAACAGAATAAAATTATCAATGCACAAAGCACAAAGGTGCTCAAATAAAACAAGACGGTGTTTGTTTTGTACAGTGACGCATTCAAATTCAAATCAAATGCACAAGTTGACTTTTAATGGTTTAATTTACACGAAATTACCAATAGATCACATAAAATATCGATGCCTACTTCCAATGTACATCAGTGTGCAGTCACAAGTTGCAACAGCTGCACTTAATATCGTTAACCCTCTCACACCCAAGTTCCCCCAGTAATCATTCCCCTATGCTCTCACTTGCAGTTTTCAAAATAAACATCAGGCTAAGTAATTAGACATAGGCACTGCCAAGCCAGTATATTGGTCTTATGGATATCTGCCATAGACTGCCAAGTTGGTTTTCAGGCTTTATGGGACAGAAGGGTTAAGACTAGGCTACATGTCAGGAAACTGCCTCAACAAAGACGACATTTAATGTCACATACAAACAAGTTAGGAACTCACAACTTGGGAGCATGTACGGCTCTGGCATGAGGTGTAAAATCAAATACAGCATGTCGTACAACACCATCATTATCATCTACTGTCCATTTTTGACGACTACGGTACAATAAACCGACTGCGAGCAGCAAACACAACTAGCATTACATTCAATGTTGGACGTACAGCTGGTTAACTACCACGCTACATGCATACACGCACATCCTGCAAGGTAATCGCTGGCAGCATCTACAGTCAGTTAACAAACACAACATCATGTGTGAGTGGTTTACTTGTAACAACAAAACACTGTGGAAAACAACGATTCAATGCCACAGAAAAATCCCAGATTTCCCGTAAAGCTCGACAATGCTCGACAGACGATCACGGGACTTTTAGCAACAACAAAGAACACACAAACTGCAACTACTTACTCCAGATTGTCATCAGCAGTGCAAAAAAATAAACACGACATTCACAGAACCATGACTCATGTTTCTGTATCAGCATATTGAAGTATGCTGTTTCCGCTAAATAGTGTAACAAACTGCCCAAATCATCAACATTTCATATATAATTATGACAACAGTGAAACTGTGTGCTAAGACAGCACAAACCTGTGCGCTGCCATCAATGCTGTGTGCATTCACGATCAAGCTGACACCCCTGTTGCAGACAGATGGACTCAACCTCACATCGTCTGCTGCAGAGCTTGGCCACATGTAATAAATATACATATGTAATGACCCTATTTATGCGTCTGTATGTGCATTTATTTCAGCACATACGTTTATGTGTTAGATACGTATACACGTGTATTTTATTTGTACGCCTGAATACGCACATACACGCATATTTTATTCTGTAAACGTAAATATGGAACAACTGTAGTTTGCTGCGTGGCAAGCTGATCTCTCACACAGGGGCATAGGATCAAATTACTAAAATAGTTCTTGGGGTCAAAGCTCAAGGTCAATTGTCACCATAATCTAAATAACACACATTCACACTAAGTTACATTAATTTCTGTTCAGAAGTTTGTCAGTTTCTGTGCAGACAAACAGACGGACACACAAACAGACACCACTAAAAACAACACCAGCACCGCACAGCATGCAGGTCAAAATGTCTGATCCAACATATAGGAACTTCATAGCATTAATGAACTAATTTATCTCCAGTTACTGTCAGTCTGTCAGCATTTCTGAAATGACCAATACATTGTACTGTTAGAATGAGGAATAAAAGAAAGCTGTCACATACTTGTAGTAAAACATACCTCCTCACGTTAAATGTATACGCACATTAACTGATAAAATTAAGAAACAAACCAAAGCCGAACCACTAGCAGCTGATCAATGCAGTGCTTAAAACAAGCGGCAATCGTGTGGCACTGCAGTGTGACAGTTGGGATAATTCAATGGCCGTGCGTGTAACTCCTGGCCGTTCACTGCCATATAACGACTCTGGCCAAGATGTTCACATACACGTGCCCTTATCAACAAATGGTAAATCTCATATCGACCAAAAAGGCTGAAGGTAACTGCAGGCCTGTTGTGAAGTAGCGACACCTTCGTTTTTAGACTGCAGGCAAGAGACCAGAATTAGCTCTGGCATCAAAGTTTGGTACTAGCTTTATCTTTATGCCAATAAATATAAATACTTCTAGGTTAACCATAACACATAAAATGTAACTTTCTCTGCAGCATGTTAACGGTTCAAACCTTATTCTCAGCAGTTTTACGCATACCTGTACATATGCATAATCCATAAAACGTATTAGTTTGCTTGTGATAATAAATCTACCAAATATTAACCAATTTAAATCTGTCAGTGCCAGTACAATTGACTGTCTGTACAGACTTGTCTCTGAAATGACCCATTATGTATCAAGTGGAATGTAAAACCCTTCTAACTCAACTTAAATAATTTATATAATTTTTAAAACCATTTTAATGAGTAAATTTTGGCCCCAAACATTTAAGCAGTAAAATTCTTTTTTCCTTACAATGATCCAAAACATACCCTGACCAGTTAAGACATAATAAAGTTATTGTCAAAAATTTGTATGGACTACTATGTGAATTCCTGTGTTTGTTCACTTCACATACAATCCAGAATATCATGGCAAAAAAACATAAAAATCCTAACAGTGAATACTAAGTTAATAATAAATGTCACGACAGCTAAGATGCTTGTCTAATTACGAAACTGACTGCAGTAGGCTGATGAAAATTGAAATTATGTTCAACATTTGATTTTGCAAATTAAAACCAAAGTGTACTGCAGAAAGTATGTAACGGTAAGCATTCAGTTACTTTATGCATATATTGTGTTATGATCTATATTTATTCAAGTTCCTTTTTTACTTCAGCTGGATGAACTAATGTGTCAGTTTTCAAAACAATCCACGTCTGAAGAATGCATTTAGCACAAAGAGGACAATATTGAGGCACTTTTGGGAAAATGATAATAATGTTGCCAGCACGAGAATTAGCTGAGAAAATCACGATCATGATACTCAGAAATCTTGGACGGTATGAAAAGTTTTTGTCCATTTTCACAAAGGAATGAAACTAATTAAGATTAAGGTCACACTATAAACAAAAACTGCTAGTTTCTCTCCAAAGATGCATCACTATAACAAATGACAGAGATCGCGTACATCACACAGGGAACCCACAGACCTCCGAGTAACAACGATATTTGTGACAAGGTATTTAAACAACAGCTGGCAACAAAACATGTAACTATTTGTATAAATGCCTGATTACTGCAACGATATCTTACAATACACAAATGACAGTATAGTATCATGCCAAGTGACCATCAGTACTCAGAAATTTCAAGAGGAACATTGGAACTACCAGGTTACCATAAAACTTGCCAAAAAAACACACAAAACGACTAGAACACCCAAGTGTAAGAAGAACTATTTGGTTAACAGAAAACGGCAGACTTCTGGTCCGGTGAACACGAACAATGAAATCCTGCCGTAGATCGATCAATCGTTCTAGCACAACAAACAACATTCATCAGTCATCATCTGCACCGTGGTCAGCTGCTGCATCACTCGGCATTAACGTCAGACACCAGCAGATGCAGCGGCTTTGGTATACGACCCTCGTCAAGCTCCATGCACAGCTTCTTGTACTGCAGCAACAGCAAACAATGTCACATTATTCCAACTGCTTGCAACAACTGATAATAATAATAACAAAAAACTCATCAGGAGATGAGATAGCAAACGTGAACTTTCTTTATGACGACATCATACATGCACTACAAAATACAAGTCTTGTGCATTAATTCCACCACAGATATGTGCTGAAATGCAGCTTTACCAAATTCAGTGAAATAATGCAGTGTAACGGCCATTACACCATTCAAGGTCACCGATTTTGGTACCGATCGAAAGCTCATATACGACTTCCTATTAGTGATTTATACTAACTTACCTCCTATCTTGCACAGTTTCCAAATTAGGGCTGATTATTGGTCAAATTTTCCCTAGCGAGCGGGGAGTGCCTCACTTTAACGTTCTCGCTGGGGGTGATCCCCTGCCAATATCGCCATAAATGATACATTGCTAAAAACTACATTCTTTGGCCTACAGTTCCACCACAGAAAGTATTGGTGTATCTTCAACCACTTTTACATAATCCGCCCCGAAAGCTACCAAATTCTAAAAATTACGCTACGCTGCGCTTAGGGCTATTAAGCCGTTGAAGGTCATCCAAGGTCACTGAGTTTGGTACCAATCGAAAGGTCATATGCAACTTCCTAAGTTCCTATTAGTGATTAATACAAACTTAGCTGCTATCTTACACCGTTTCCAAGATATAGTGTTCGATAGGTCCAAAATCGCTATATTTGGCTACTCCTCTTGTGTTTAACTCCCCCGACGGAGGGGTTCTCCTGCGATGATCTCGGTAAAATTTTACCCGGATGTCAACGGTGGCCAAGGTACCAAATGGCGTAGAAACACTGCTGAAAATTTCAATTGCCTGAGTAAGGTGCACCAACGTTACAGACGACAGACAGACAACAGACAGATGACAGATGGACGGGCGATACGTTCGCTAAAAATGACAAACTCAACATGCCACACACGAGAGCTATAATGATACAGACCTTCTCTGTGACACCGATAAGAAATTATGTACCGCAATCAGCAGTTATTAGCAGCTCTGAAAGTTCTTCTCTCATTGTGCATCTGCTCTCAACCTGTTACTTCTGTATAAGTTGTATAAGCATCTGTTTGTATTGCACTGTATATCTCATGACGGTTATTGGTCGTCTATATTCCTGCTAATTTTAAATTACAGTTTGTATATTCACTGATGGAGTGACGGCATTTCTCTGGTTTGAACCGTCGCTGTGTCTCTGTGAGTAGGGAGCGACATCAGCCACGCTTACAGCAGTCACTGCAATGCTGATGCCATGTTATTTCACACTTATTGCACTTGTATACCCAGTCCCATGGCCAATAAGTCTGCTTAACTGACTGCTTATCTTATTTCCTGCACCACTGGGTGTTGTAATTAGACACTGTGCGTGCATGATATCAGGTGGTGTTGGATTCTGAGGGATGTGACAGGCATTGACACAGTATAGTACCTCTTTTCTCTCTTTTCAGTTCACCTCCAGGACTTATGACCATTACCATCATGCTTAAGTGCCACAGCCAGCAACCAAGTGCCCACTCATCCTATCTAAACAAAGCTGGCTTTCAAATCACCTCGATCTGCTTACCTTAGATCAGAGTGCAGGCCCAACTTGCCTACATAAGGGTTATTGGTCGTCTATATTCCTGCTAATTTTAATTTACAGTTTGTATATTCACTGATGGAGTGACAGCATTTCTCTGATTTGAACAGTCGCTGTTAATCGTTGGATATATTTGAGTACCTTATGCCTACATAAGGTACTCAAATACACACGGGCTTCATCAATTTTAACTGAAGCCCAGTATTGACAGCATTTATGTGCCATTATTTTAAAATGTTACTGGTGGGCTGGCTGGATTAAAACAGACACATTCACACCTTCTTGCCTATCAGAGAAACTAATCTCAAAGCATGTAGACTAATAATTAATTCCGATACAAATTATCTGAGGAGTCCTGGAATTGAACCCAAGGCTACCATGTAACCTTTGGGCACACCAAGCACCATGGCATTAATCATTATTTCACTGGGACAGGCTAGCCACTATTTCACCAGTGAATCTCATTTTAACAGTGGACATGCAAGAAACTTCATTAATCGAGAACGTAACGAACTACAATGTATGGAATCTCAAACACCTAGCTAATTTTCATTCATTTCTGCTTTAAAGTTCACCACTTCTACTGCAGTGTAAGCAGATGTCTGGTTGAGGCTTTAGACAGATTAGTAACATCCTGCGGACCCACACAGCTCGGCAAAAGACTTTGCTTTACTTCCACCAATTGCCATGTACGACACTGTATGTACTATGCCTGTACTTTCGCTGGCATAAATAATACACATCACTCTTCCGAAGTTTGAGGGCCACATAACATCAGCAATTTACATGAAAAAATCTAAAAATGCATTCTACAGCATTTACACTGGTACAAGCTATTGTGAAATGTGCAACGATTATTACCATTTCCAGTTCACGTCTCAGTGACTGGATTGCTCGTTCACGGCTCAAAACCATCTCCTCCAGACACTGGTGACGACTTTCACGACGATCCTTTTCATTTCTTACACTTCGATTCAGCTTACTGCGTGCAAGCTTTTGACGACTGAAAAATCCATGCCGTGGCCGACGAACTTTCCAACCTCGACGCTTCTGTACTTGCTCTTTCACCTGCACAAAACATTTTAGCAACATAACTAATTAAATATACTTCCAGAATTATAACTAACTTTATTTTGATACTTAAGTTAACTGCAACAACAGTTTATTGGCATGTTAACTTGATGTGTCAGACATTTATAAACAGATTCTAAAGTGTCACTAAAAATCTACAAAAGTTGTATATATGCAGAGACCAAGACAATGAAACCCAAAGCAGTCGTGCCAAGATCTTCACTGCATGTCCTGACAGTGGCCTTGCTCAGTCAATATTATCACTCCAAATGTGTAGGCTATGTGCAGTGCACACAGTCCACAGTGCACTACACTGCGAACCAAAATACTCAAAATAACAAAAATCAGTTGATGTTTGACTGGGTTATTTGAAATAAAGGGTTACATTTTTTTGGTTCACAGTGTACATGAAGCAATGAATGACATGAATGACATTCTACAACTATGCAAAACATATCCAGGAATAGCCCCCGGGGGTGAATTATGGAGGTTATAGTGAATAAGTCACATCTGCTATTCTGCATATACATGCTCGCCCTGGGGACTAATAATGCGCGTTTTCTAACTTTTTTCACGACAAGATTGTTAAGCTTAAACGTGATGTATTGTCGGATCGTGCTGCCTCTAACCCTGCTGCCTTTCCCGACCCCCCACATAACGGTTCAGAATTCTCCTCTATACCACCCATCACGGTTTCAGCTGTTAGCAAACTCATTTCATCACTACCTGGTAAAACATCCTCAGCAGACTATATACCATCTTCACTCTTAAAGGCCTGTCCCGTGGTTTTCTCTGAATTGATCAGCAGGCTAGCAAATCTGTCATTCTCAGATGGCATTTTTCCATCTAAATTCAAAAAGGCTTCAGTTACTCCACTCATTAAGAAACATGGTAGCGACCCTGACATCCCATCCAACTACCGGCCGATCTCAAACTTAAACAACATCTCAAAAATTATCGAGCGGCTCTTCCTTGATCAGTTCCAGCCTCATGTCACATCCTGTCCAAATTTCAACAAGCTTCAGTCGGCTTACCGTAGCAATCACTCCACAGAAACCGCTCTTCTACACACTCTTAATAACATCTATTCCAGTTGTGATGACAGCCAAACTACACTCCTTGTTTCTTTGGACCTCAGTGCAGCCTTCGACACCATTGACCATGCCATACTACTCTCCCGACTTCATACAAGCTTTGGTATTACTGGTTCCGCTCTAACCTGGTTATCATCCTACCTTACTAACCGTTACCAGTCGGTCCGGATTGGCCAAGCAACCTCATCCCCAGTTCATTGCCGCACTGGTGTTCCTCAAGGCTCTGTTCTCGGCCCCATCCTTTTTTCCATCTATACCTCTCCAGTCGGTAACATTGTGTCTTCCCACCAAATTTCACACCAACAGTATGCAGATGACACACAATTATACATTCGTCTTACAACTTCTAACCACTCTACAGCCATTTCGGTACTGGAACATTGCATCACAAATCTCAAAGACTGGTTTTCTGCTAATGGTCTATGCCTAAACCCCACTAAATCTGAGGCTATCCTGTTTGGCACATACCAAAGATTGCGATCATTCCCTGTTATTACAACAATTAACGTTGCTGGCTCTTCCATCAGTCTCACTGACAACCTAAAAACACTTGGAGTCATCATGGATAGCAATCTCACTTTTCAGTCCCATGTTTCTGCTGTCTGCAAGTCGTCTCATTTCCATCTCCGCGCCCTTCGTCACATACGCTCTTCACTTACTCACGACATGGCAAAAACAGTCGCTGCTAGTTTCATACAATCCCGGCTTGACTATGCTAACTCTATCCTGTATGGCACATCTGAAAAAAACTTACACAAGCTACAGCGCATCCAAAACACAGCCGCTAAAATAGTATCATCTGGCTCCCACACTGGCATTCCTTCAACCAAACTTCTCTCTGACCTACATTGGCTCCCAGTTCGTCAGCGTATTCAATTTAAACTGGCTACAATAACCTACAATGTCGTCCATCATGCTCAGCCATCTTACCTACATTCTCTCCTATCTACATACTCACCCTCTCGTAACCTCCGATCTGCTGATCAATCTCTGTTGTTTCAACCTCGGGTCAAAACCTCCATTGGCTCTCGTAGTTACAGTACTTCTGCCCCAGTCGTGTGGAATGCCATTCCTCTCTCCATCAGATCTTCACATACCATAGCAACATTTAAAAAGAACCTAAAAACTTTTTATTTTGGTACCACCCTCCCACGACCCTCAGCCTAAACACACCACCATCGGCGCCTCAGATTCGGGTTTCACCATCCGACAATGTGCGCCTTACAAATTTGCGTATTGTATTGTATTGTATTGTATAGTAAAGTACCCTTAATCGTCATCGTAGCCCCATGAAAGTTGTATAATGAATAGG
>Ga0209562_1000365_pt1 | contig 15673 bp, 9 predicted proteins | sample WorMetvacBELIZE2_FD_187399 | JGI IMG/M metagenome (GOLD analysis project Ga0209562, IMG submission 187399) | Marine gutless worms symbiont microbial communities from Max Planck institute for Marine Microbiology, Germany - Olavius vacuus BELIZE.2... | ecosystem: Host-associated > Annelida >... | reverse complement strand
GCTTACAAGCCTGGTGCACCGCAGCAGCAGCAGCCAGCCGAACAGCAGCGAGCCAAGCCATCACCTGTTCCTCAGCGACGCACTGATGTCGTTCGTAATGATAACGCCGATCAGGAGCAACGTCGCGTGGAACAAGCGCCACCGCCACAACCGAAGATGGGCCGACTGATTCGTAAGTTGACGTGTATCTTTTGGTTTGATCAGTGCACAGTTTTGCAAGTCACCGCAACATATTTATCGCCATCGTCATTGTCATTAAATTGGTTTGATTAGAACGGCACCGTTGTGAAAATACTGCAGGGTCATTCTGTGGAGCCAAAGTGTCAAGAAAATGTTGTGTGTGATTGCTGTGCAGAAATTGCTGGTAGTACACCTCCTGTCGAACCTTCAGCTCAGCAGTTTGCTAAACGCCCACCAGAAGGCGAAAAACTCATTAAACCTTCGTCGCAGGTTGAATGTTTTAAAACTTTTATCAGACTTGGTTCATTTCTTCGTAGTGAATTACTTATGTGATGACCGGTACAAGATTCACTGGTAATGGGTTGACAATTAAGGGAGTAGTGTAGTTCGCTGGACTGCATTGTACTTATTGTTATTTGAAAATATTGGGCAGACAACATTACTGAATACTCTAAGGCACATATTGTTAGATGTCTTGTAACATCATTGTGATCTAATTTGTTTTTAAATAATAGTGTACCGATGTGTACGATTAATACGCAGTAAGAACAGTCAGTAAATTGTAGACAACAATTGGCCACTTCTGCTGGGTGCCAAAAATAACTGCCAGCTGCATATTATGAAGTAGGATTTTCTAGTCCCATCAGGGCCCAACCCATGTGGTCATGTCTAGTATGGCTCATTGTGCCAACTACAGCAAGTTAGTGTAGTATATTATAAGCACTGTGATTCAGTAATTTGGAGTCATATGGATTGAAATATTTTTGTCACAACATGTAGTTAATGTGTGCAACTTACTAAATGCATTTCAGGAATCGGTTCCTATTGTCGTTCGGCCAGCATATCATGCAGCTGAAGGTTGTGCGAGACTTCCACTGGTGGAAGATGATGAATCTGATGAGGAAGGTGTTGCAGGGCAGGATGGTACACTGGTCGTGTCGGGACCACCTCGCCCACTGTGTGTATTATATATATAAATCTTTTATTCACCAAAAAACTGGTAGCATACACACACAAACACACAGAAAACACAGAAAACAAACTTAAGTAAGGTTAATGAACGTGTAACTTGTTCAAGAATTTCTGAGCACGGCGGGCGAGTTCAACACTAGGTAGAGCAAAATTGAACTGTTCCTGACAATCTGAAACTATATGTATATTGGATGTTTTAAACAGTTTCATAATAAATCTCTTATCAATAACAAAGTCTAGCCTAGATACCATTATGTACTCATTGTAATTATTGCTTGTAATCGTAGATGACAATTTTAAATCATGTTTTGACAGAATTATTTAAAGCTCAGTTTATTTAGTTTAGATTTTTGTGGTCTGTGAATTAGGCCGTCAGCCGCATTGCAACAGAAAGCAACAACTCCGACACAGCCAGGTACAAACATTATGTTGCTGCTGTTTTAAGCATATGCTATGTCGGGCCTTTTCAACCTTTTTCATGCTGCAGACCCCTAACACATGTGGTGGGCCTAGGTGGCAAACCCCCAGGCCCGAGATATGAAGCAGTCAATGATCATGCATACGGCAGTTGAATCAGTTAATTATATGGACTACTGCTTAAATCTAATTTTGTTTTTTGAAACTATCAAACTGTGAATGTTGGTTAAATTTTATAAGGACACTTAGCCTCTTTTACACTAAAGAGTATGATGAAACAGTATGCGTGACACTTTGATAGGCATATGTTCAGTCTTGCTCTGTATTTGGATTTCATTGTAAGAAACTGCAAAAAATGCAGAAAATGTAATTTTATACGAGCAGACAGTTGTAAATAGTAGTCGAACAGTAATAGCTTTGTAGGACAGTACTGGATACTGTGGGCACATGTTGTCCAGAAAGACGACAGTAAATGGTTGATCTACAAACATGCAAGTCCAGTTAGACAACAGTCCAGTCAATTATTATTGTTCTCTTGCCATTAAATCACTAAAGAGGCACTGAAACAAATTGCAGATCCAATAAAAAAATGTTAATGTCTTTGCCAAAATATTAATTGAATTAGTCTGATATCCACTGGATATGATTTACAATGGTGCTTGCATTCATTTTCTAGCAGAAATTCAGCCAGAGTGCCAGACAGTGTAGATATAGTCTCTTTCTAAAATAACACAAAAGTGACAAAACGTGAAGCAAAAAAGTTACGGGCTGCTCACGATCCCCTGGGGGCCTGCAGTGGACCCGCGTGGGTCCGCGGACCACAGGTTGAAAATTCCTGTGCTAAGTAATTTTAAAAAGTTATACTTATGCAAGCACTGGCATTCCTGCAAATGTATGTAATATTGCTATTATTTGTGCACTGGAAATCACTTTGTAACTAAAAACATAGAAGTATACAGCAAATTTTACTAGTTAATTATTATGCTGAATAGACTGCTCTTCAGTTATGCTAATTATTATTCCTAAACACTATGTTTTCACCTTCTTATTTGAAATAAACATCAGTTATAAAGCTTATCCTATTACAGACATGTTACAATATACTTGTGGAAAGTGCCATTAACCAACCAACTAACCAGTCATTGATTTTGCTAACAACTTATCTTCCTGTCAGTCATTTTGCTAGTATTATTGTCAGCATAGTGATGTACCATTATTGTTGTCAGGAGTTAATTGCTGTAAATTTGCATGGATAAGATGTATATGTGTTATCTGTGGATTTTCTCAGTCACTTACATTATTGCTGGTAAGTCTCATTTGTGTGGTGTGTGCTATGCAGAAGAGCCACCGCCTCAGCTGCCTCCACCAAGACAACGCAAAGTACCCCCGTCATTGTCCAACGCTGCTACGCCACAAGATGGCGATCACGACCGAACTCTCGTTGTAAAACAGGTGAGTTTTGTCATCGATGTACTGCATACGTAGTTCGTGTGTTGTGTGCAGTGGTTGATGTTCCATGCTGCAGTTGCTTGTGATCTTGCTAGTAATGAACTGTACAGCAACGGAAACAGTGTACAGAAGGACTGGGCTTGGATCTAGTTGGTTAAGAAATAGATTGTCATACAATGCTCAGTCAGTATGACTGTGTGTGGCTATATTAGCTGCTTATGCTGAAGGTCAAGTATAGGGGTGCAGTGGACCTGATGGGATTGAAACCTAATTCTTAGGAACCTATCTTCCTTCAGTGCTTTGACACTGTTGGTTGGCTCATTGAACTGTTAAAACTGTCCCCGATATGACCTGTAATGTGTTTGGTGGGACATTAAACCTTACTCAATCCAGTCCAGTATAGTGACAAGAAGCTCAACTACTGCAGAGATAGCACGCATCTAACGTCGCTCTGTCGTATTTGCAAAAGGCACTTCGATATGTTGAAGCGTTTAGGCGTGGATCACAGGTGTGACAGTCGATGGACCAATGTATAGCCAGGTACCCATTAGGAACAACACGCTCTAACATAGATGTGCGCTATCTCTTTTCAAGAACAGTTATGTTCTACGATGATACTAGGACGGCCATGGTTGAACACAAAATTTGTTCACTTACTTCGGCCCTCGGCCAGATCAGTCATGTAGACAATATTGCTGAAGACCAAAGTGGATCACAAAGTGGATTACGTTCCTCTCAATAATGAATACGTTCTTGGTAACCTCTGTGAATATTGCCATAAGTCATATGTTGCTAAAAACTATATTCATTGGACTACATTTTTCTGGCAGACATTATACGTCTACCTTCAACCACTTGACATAATTGGCCCCCAAACCTACTGAATTTGGTGAAATAACGCAAAATAATGGTTATTGTGCCATTCATTGTCATGCAAGGTAACTGAATTTGGTACCAAGCGAAAGCCTGTAGGCGATTTTCTGTTAGTGATTGATGCTGACTTACATCCTCACTTGCACCGTTTCCAAGTTACTGCAGATTAAATCTGTGCTGTTGACAGGGGGTTACCTGTCTAACACACTCATTCAAGGTGAACCCCTAAACTCAGGATTACAAAATTTGGCTTCACTAATAAAACAAAGTAATAAAAATAAATTTAGCAAACTATATTGCTATTTGATATAGGCACACAAGTGTTCAAGCATTACCATCATCCATGAACTGAGGTTGTTATTTGTCTCCCATTCTCTATTGCAGTCATTTATAACTATCATGCTGTAGTTGTTATTTGTATTGCTTTTATAGATACGATATTTATCCCCCTTACGTTAATGTTATCACATTTGTTCTTGTTGTCGTGAATGTTTCTGAGACTGATTTTCACAGTTACACATAACATGTATGACTGGTTCGCTAGCTTAACAGTCTGATGGGAAAGTGCGATGGGTTTCTGGTGAGTTGTTTTGTCAGGAGATAATGCTAGTTATGTTGTATTTCTAACTGTTTGCACTGTTCACTGACATTGTACTCATTTCCATGCCTCCATAGTCATCAGTAATTGCTGTGTCTACCTGATTTTGTTTTTGTTGTGTCAAGTTCCATTATATTTATGAACATGATTTTCACGTTGATTTGATTTTCTGTGAATATGTTTTGAACTTTTTCTTAGTGAAAATGTTAGAACATTTAATTTTTAGTTTAATTTTTTCGTCTATTTTACTTCATGCATGTTTTGGCAAAATTCATTATTAAGTTGGAGGCTGTAGATTTTATTGGCCCATTAAAAGACTGAGTTGATGTTTGATGTGTAATTATATGTGTATTTTCATATGCATGCTATTTCTTTAGATTTCAGTGCAACTGATGAACGTAGCCTACAAACACCCACATAAATGTTTACTGTTAATTGTCTGCATTTCATTTAGCATAGTATTTTTTACATTTTTGTTATCTTTGTTTTTTAAATTATATTTTCTGACTGTATTAGCTGTGATTTTCCGATGATTTAAGCAGCTAAATGAGTGGAGTGGATTGCTGTGTTAATACATGTGCTGCTGGTGGTGTGTTCATACGACATGTGTTGCTAATAGTTCACTGCACTGACAATACCTTTTGTCTACTTGTATTTTTGTTGTTGAATTGAGTGTGGACTGAATAATCTGATTGCACAGTCTTATGTACATGTTTGCTGCACATTTGTGTAATATGGAGCTTGTTGGAGTTTTCTCCTTTGTTTAATCTGCCATTATGCAATCACTTTGTACTCAAGAGGTTATCTACTTTTCTTTAAAAATGTCTGTGGCTTTAGCTATATTTGTTCACTGTGTAAATCAGCCACATCATTTACATTCTTCCTGTTGTCTCCTACCGTCAGTATTTCTTTAGTCAATTCTCAGCACGCTGAAGTCATTTTGCCATTCATCTGTGGTTGATGTTATTCACTTGGTGACATTTGAAATTTCGTTAAATCAGTTTGGCTGATGCTTAATTATACAGTCAACAGTACTTGGCTTGAGGTATTACTGAAAACAATTTTCTGCATGAAATGTGCAATAACTGAGTTGCAAGGCCTTACTGGATACCAATCTAGCAGGCTTTATTTTGCAGCTGCTTTGAGTTATCACAGTCGTATCTTTGGTGAGCCAAAATGCTGCTTATCACATTGTTGTACTGTTCTGATTTTATTCTTAGGAGCGGCCAGTATAACAGTCATTCCAGTGAAATGTGTTTGACTTTTGTCTTGCATTGTGAGGGGATGAAGTATTTAAACTGAACACTGATGAATAGTGCTTGTAAGGAGTCTGCACTGAACTTTGTGTGTAGCGGACCGAAGTTGAAAGCCAGAATGTAAGACCAGCTTCATCTGAAACTCCGCCGTCAGAAAACAGGTCGTCACCGGTGCCGCGGCCTCGAGTGCCACACTCAGGTGTTCTACCAGATGTCTTACCGCCACAAGTTCCTCCAAAAGCTGGCAGTGCCGCCCCGGACTTTGCAGTAATGGAACGTGGGGCAGAGCTGGTTCCACCACATGCCCAACTAGTTAGTCATCCGGAGGTATGTGTATGCTTTATGGTAGTATTCTGTTAATTTCTTAGGCACCGTAATGTGGGTCCCAATTCAAGGGTGCCCACTTTCGAGATGAATGGAAAAGAAAAATGATTCATCAGAAAAGTGAGCTTTCAATTGATTCTTGAAATTATGCAGAGAGCTTGTAGTTTTTCTTCTTCATCTAATCTGCCCTTGATATACCTTGTGAGTCTGGAAAATGGCATGAAGTTGGTTGTGTGTGTGTGTGTCTGATAGTTTGCTGACATTGATTATTTCTGATTTGTGTTGAATTGCCATGATGTAATGTAAATTATATGGAATGTGCATTATCTTCACACTGTTTTAATTTTTCTTATTAGCAGTATGTTAATGCTGATTGGTGATAATAATTGAAACACTGTTGTATGAACGGTGACTGCTGTGCAGCCTCAGGGCAGCAATCAGCCGTTCATACCAATGGGCTTCGGAGCAAATCGGCTTCAAGATATGCACGACTCAAGATCAGTCTTGGCATCACCAGTGAGAGGCTCTGCACCTCCGTCATCATCAGCTTTCGGTCTTCCTGGTTCCGATACTCCTGAGATTCAGAAGTATAAGAAGCGCTTCAACACAGACATCTTATGTGCTGCTCTCTGGGGTATGACATTTAAATTGTGGATGTTTGTGATCTAAGTTAATTGTCGCAGAAAATTTAGAGTCATATTTTTAGGAAAAATTCACTATAGTGTATTTACTGACTGTACTACAACTTTTAAATGCTATCTTTTAGTCTGCACTATCAACAGCAGGTGGCAAGAGGCTTATGTTTCAGGTCTGCCATCCGGCTGTCCATGTGTTGTCCGTCTGTTAACACTTATCCATGTGATGTGACCATGTGTCTCTTCACTGAGTGGAGGGATTTCAATGCAACTTGGCACAAGTGATCAACATCTGAGTGGCCATTGCTGAAAAAATTTTCAGGGTCAAAGGTAAAGGTCACAGAAATTTATTCGCATGACAAGATATCTCCATACTTAGTGGACGGATTTCAACAAACCTTGCCACAAATATTCGCCATGTAAGTGGGCATTGCTGAAAAGGTTTTCATGGTCAAAGGTAAAGATCATTGCGATACCACATGCACTTTTGCTGTGGATGCTTACATTTCAGTGTTGTGGAATTGAGGCTCACTTGTTTAAAGTCTGTTTGATTTCCAATTTCTCTCGACTTTTTACCATATTTTTTATTTTTGTATTGCCAGGCGAGCTCAGTTCAGTGTGAGCCTGACAGTAAATACTTTTTTATCGATATTAAACTGTTTGTTACATTTCGACTAAATGTGCATTCAGCTGCAGCGTGGTGAGGTCAGTGAAATTGTTGGTAGCAACCGATCATTGTAACATTTTATGTTTTTAATATTTGACAGGTGTGAATTTGTTGATTGGTACCGAGAGTGGACTAATGCTACTTGACCGCAGCGGTCAGAACAAAGGTAGGTCATTGCTTTGTGTCATGCACTGTACTGTATATGGTTTCAAACATTTTCAGTATTATATTGAACAGTTTGAACTGGTGCTAATTTGTTTAATGTTAGTTATATAAACATTTGTAAATTTTGCAGTTTACCAGTTGATTTCGCGACGCCGATTCCAGCAAATCGATGTCCTAGAAGGACAGAATATTCTTGTTACAATCTCTGGCAAGAAGAGTAAAATCCGTGTCTACTATTTGTCTTGGTTGAAAGGCAAAATCTTGAAAACGGAAGGGGTAAGAAACGTACACTTTATTTGTATCAAGTGTAATCTTTCATTTTTCTCCAATTAATAGTTTTGAGTTTGTAGGGCTTTAGAGCTAGTTGCTTGTTATTTTAATAGAAGCTTTGCTGTGACAAAGAAACTGTCATCTAAAAATATTTCGTTAATGAAGGTTTTAGTAGCTAAAATGACATTAAAGGTCACTCAAGGTTATGAATTATTGCCTTATGAAACTGGAAATAACCATGAATAGTACTTCACTTTCAAAACATAGAGTTAGTATCTTGTGTACGACTTTCTCTTGTTGCAATTACTACATTGACATTGGATCTGGAGATTTCCCAGTAACTTATGTGCTCTTTAAAGGCTGTTAAGGGTCGTCAGTTGCATTGGTTTACAGAATTTTATGGATGATGTAGCAAATAGTACACTAACGTTTTATGTTTGTGTGTATAACAGAACGATAAGCGCATTGGCTGGATGGTTGTTGGTGACTTAGAGGGATGCATAGCCTTCAGAATGGGTTAAGTATTTCTGTTTCTCTTGGTATCTCTTCATAAGTAAATATGACATGCAGTATTGTAAATGATGTGATACTGAAATATCCGATATTTGGAGTAGCTGTATCAGAGATGAAGGGCTTATAATAAAACGCTATATAAATTATTCTGTTTACTTTTCTTACTTTACACAGTTTGGGACTGTAGTTGAGCTTTGAGGAAATACTGTGGCAGTAGCATTAGGACAAAGACACAGTTTATTGTTATAATTTTTGCACGAGAAATTGTCTGTTGTTTCTAGTGAAGTACGAGAGAATCAAATTTCTCGTCATTGCATTGCCTGATAGCATCGACATCTATGCATGGGCACCAAAACCATATCACAAGTTTATGGTCTTCAAGGTTTGTTATTAACAAGTTTTTGTGGTCATTTAGCTGCTTGTAGTTTGTGTAATGAATTGTGTATATACCATACATGAGCCCTCAGGAGGATGTAATGATGTGATGTTCATTTGAGTGTAGAGCACGGTCAGACTCTGTGATATACTTGTGTCTTCAAAGCCACATTAAGCCATACTGTCAGGCCATATGATTGAATCATAGGGATATGTCCATATTGTGTACTATGTTTTGATAGTCTTTCTGCACATTCATAATATGTTTTACAGATTGTAATAGCTAATTAATAGTTTGCATTGTTACTTATTTCAGATATTTCAAATAGATTGCATTAACTGAGTATTGAGTAAATGTAGCTCATTAATTGTGGGAAGATCATATGAAGCAGCTGGTTGTGTGATTATTGCTGTTAAAACTGTTTCAGACGTTTGGGAATCTCGTTGACAGACCTATTACTGTTGATCTGACGATTGAAGAAGGTCAGAGACTGAAGGTCGTTTATGGCTCAAAACGTGGCTTCCATGGCATTGATTTGGACACTTCAAAAGTGTTCGACATCTACATTCCTCACGTAAGCGTTCTGTGGCATTTAAATAGCGTACCACATGTTAATTCACAAGACTGCTTCTTGAAGAACTGTACAAAGCAGTGAGTGAGCCATAGAATCTAAAGCAATGGATAGACAAAATGAAAATATGTGATAAATATAGCAAGAGAGCAGCCTTAGGAAAGCATCAGTCCTCATGACTGAATTGTAAAATTTCTTAAGTTGCTACATTATTACCTAGCTATTTCCATGTTTAGATGCATAATTGTGTGAATTCTCCGTCATTCGTTATCATTCTTTGTGTCCATATTCCAAAAGGTTTAGTGCCAGATTATTTAAATCCTGTTGTCTATCCATTGCTTTTTCAGTTTATTACCACTTTGTGCCTGATGCACTGCTGTTTTTCATTCTTTGTTATTGGCACATTATAATTGTGTTATGGTTATGAAGATTTATGCCTCCAGTGACACATTGCTGGCAGTTGCATGTGACATGCTTTCAGACATTTTCTGTTATCATTTAATAGGATGTTGTACTAGAAATACATTGTGTGGAACGTGGTATCTGCCCCATAGCAGATACCACCCACAATGACCGACCTGTTCCTATAATTATGGCCGGATGGATTCTGCGTGCACAAAACAGCCATATTTCCACTTCCGCTCTTAAATCTGATGTCACCATCATGTTCCTCAGCCCAGTTTCTTTTAAGATGCAAAAATTTCTGCAATTCACATACATTTAAGGCAGGTATAGGATTACTTAATATTAGCATGGACCTCTTGGCCTAAAATGGGGGTTTAGGGGCAAAATAGGGAAGGTGTTGTGCGATATTAACCCCCAACGAACTCGTTTTTACTTTTCGGGGTTTTGCGTCTGTGCCATTTTTCGTGAAAATCGATCGAGAAATGCGACTGATAGTGCTCACAGATGGATACACTGATAGACACAAACCAATTTTATAATCTGTCCCATGTTATATGCTATAGCTATAGGCAGATAAATGTATAAGATACATGTAGCACAGCCGTTGTTGTATTAACAGGTTAGTGGTACAATATCGCCACATGTGATCGTGATACTGCCGTCTGGTAATGGGATGCATCTTCTTCTATGCTATGACAGTAAGCAAATGGTTCTCCTTCTGTCTGTTAGTACATATGTCAGCCGACTATTGTTTTTGTCTGGCTTTGTTGATAATCTTATAATTTACCATTCTGTGACAGTGGTTCTGTTCCGCTCTCCGCTTCATATTGCATATTGTTTGTGGTGTGCTGTAGACGAAGGAGTTTATGTTGACACCAGTGGTCGAATGTTTAAGAATGTGATCCTGCAATGGGGAGAACTGCCACATGCAATTAGTATGTCTTGCATTTTAACAGTATTTTGTTTTACTTCCACTTGCAGTGAACAATTTTGGACAGTGCAATAGCTAATGTTGAGAGGTGCTTTATGTGAAAAGTTCTGTGAATGACATTTCATTGTTTCTGTAAAAACAGTTATTGTGTAGTACAGGTGAAATACAGCTACTCAATTGCTGCATTATGTTTACTTAGTAATTTATCCTTTGTTTTCTGCAGCGTACATTAGTACAGGACAGATACTTGGATGGGGCAGTAAAGCAATTGAGATTCGTTCCGCTGAGACCGGTCACCTCGACGGAGTTTTCATGCACATGAAAGACCAGAAACTTAAATTCCTCTGTGAACGCAATTATAAGGTTGGTGTGATTTTGTGAGTCCATTTGGAATTATTGCTAACTAGACTGTGCAGTTCAACATTGAATGAATATCAATAAGTGTGACAAGCATTGATGTGTTATAACAAGGACTGCTGATTTTAACAATTAATTTATCGATGATTAATTTCTGTTTGTTTAATTTTTGAATATTTTTACTCCATACCTAAGAAAATGTGACTGCTTATTTTCCTTCATGATTGGCTGATTGCAGATTTCTGGATAGAATTATTGAAATTGGAAGCTTTGGCCTAGTCTAGCTTAGAATTGTTCAATTTGAATGTGAATTGTGTTTTGTAAGCATAATGAATGACTGCATTGTTGTAGACAGAAAATACTAACTTTTGACTAGATTTTGCACTTACGTTCACATTTTATCCAACAAACAACAATGTCGATCATTTCCAGTTTGGCGCCAGTCCTCTTTTTAAAAATAACATTACTGCCTATATACATTGTGATCTTATAGTATGTCACAAATTACATTTACTAGGTGACATAATGTTGAATTGTGTTGCAGGTATTCTTTACGTCGGTGCGTGGTGGTGCTTCATATTGTCAGATATACTTCACAACTCTGAGTTGTTCCGTCGCGCCTGGCTGGTGATCATGCTTGTCGAGCAGATAGCCATGGTTTAGATCTCTTTTTTGTCCTGTAACGCTGCTGGTTTATTTGACAGTTTCTCATAACTCTGTTTTCTCACAATGTCACAACTGTTTATTGCTAATTAGTGAATTTTTTGTCATTCGGTTGATGACATAGAAAACAAGCACCATTTACAGAGTTAACATAAGATTTGACCTTGTTCTTTGTGGTATTTCAAAACTCTTGCCACTGGTTACATTTTTGTAATGTACAGATATGTAAGATATTTTGCTTTGGTATTAAGCATTTGTGTGACCAAGTGGTATAGTTAACACAGTGTCCTGTGATGTACAGTTTAATGTAACAGGGCACACTCTTACATAGATAATGTCACTTTGCACATCTAAGACCAAAAGAGTGCTGAGTACAAGAATTTACTGTGATCTCAAGTTCTCAACCAGCATTTCTTGCGTCTCTTGTTCGGTTGCACCAGTCAGCATCCGCAGTCGATGAAATAGTGTTGCATCCATTGTATTTATGCAGCTGATAAATACTGCAGTATTGTCAGGTTTATATGCCATAATACCTGTGTGTTGTATTTGCAGTGTGTGTATGTGTGTGACATTGTCAGTTCTATAGTGAATTAATATATTGCTGCATGTTTCTGTGCAATAACGGGAGATGTAGCTGCCATGGCAAATGTTAATGTGAATTTATATAAATGTCTTAAAGTCTGTGTTATGCACTGTATCGTTGTTGTTATAACAATGTTTCGTTTTTGTTTATATTGCCTATTTCTGTCTACTGCTCAGTTATCTTGTTGTTTGTCACCATCAGTTTGTTCAAAAGCAAACAGTAATTAAGAGCATGTAATGTGTTTCTGAATCTTTGTTATCATATTGCATTATTTAGTAATTATTACATAAGTTACTGAAGTTAGTCATCCAGTAGACTATAGCAATAATGCAAAGGCTGACATTTTTTCTAAGTTAGGATGAGAAACGGCTGCAAGGTTTTTATTGCCATGATGCTTTGCCTTTTTGTTATACAGTTTGTCGTTTTGTTTTTGTTGTTGTAGTTACTTACTCTGATGTGTTGTTTGATGTTTTGTCTGTGTATAGGCTGTGTTGTTAATATGAATCCGTTGTGAATAGATTCCACTGTAACTTTATTTTGCAGCATGTTGTATTTTCTCTTTCATTACATTAAGAAGTTCATTATTTCACATAAATTTTTCATGGTAACATTAGCATGCGTTCATGCAGTTAGTCATTTATAATACTTAAATATTTGTGATTAATCATGTGTGGGATAAGGACGTGTAATGTCTCCTGTCTGATTTGTCAATAACACTGAACGGGCATGTACTCGTGTGATGATCTGTGAAGTTAATTCTTGCAAATACATTTCCAGTTGGTAACTGTACAGTCTGACAGCTGAATGTTTCATTAGTTTCCAATGTAAAATGTCGCATATGTTCCTCTGAACATATCAGGCATATATGACTAAAAAAATGAATATTATATGCCAATTCAAAAACACAGTGTCAAAGAGTTTGTAGCTTTTATTTACATCCTGTGCAGGCTAGTGACAATTTCTACCACATGTATTCAACTTGTCATGACAGTTGTGACTGAACAGCGAGTTCGGCACCGCATACGAATATCTGGACTCAACTCACCTCATCATCCTCTGTCCTTACAAAGCCGATGTGGTTGGGCCAGTTGTGTAGCTGTGAAAGTGTCGCACTTATTTCCATTTTTGATGTTCACATTTGTGATTGCACCTACCACCATGCATTACACGGTCAATATGCCAGTTTTCATGCTAATCGTGCATGCCTGCCTGCAAACAGAATTCCATTTTGAAGCTTGCCGGCAAGATGTGTGCAGTGCTTTGCTCTCGTACCAGCTGGTCTCATAATAAATTATGCATCTTGTAGCGACAGTAATTTGCTGTTAGAAACCAGGTTTCAGATATCAACTTTGATGTGGCTGCCCTGCATGCATTAACTGTTGCAAAAGAGGTCTAAGACTCTTCTGATTGTTTCAGTAATGTACTGTACAACTGTGTAGAATATGTTGCAATGGATATTGTTTATGCATGGCATTTTTATGCTAGTTTCATTGCATAAGCTCGTCAGCATTTGTCAGTGTACTGTGTGGCTGAAAATGCACTTTACTACTGATGGTGTAATATGCATCAACCTGTTGTACTACTGAATTTATAATTTAGTCTAGTGCAAACTAGGTATGTAAATTGTAAAATATACTGGACCTTTGTCATCTAGAATTTGTACCAATAAATGTAAGCACACCGAGTTACGAATTACAATATCAGACAAAAACAAGATAACAATCACAGTTCTAATCAAACTGCTGAAACACAAACAGTTCAAAACTTATATTACCAAATGCAAAAAAAGTTTTAACATCTGTAGACCTTTAACATACACACATGCATATTGAAGCAAACTTCCTAAATACACGCATGCACACGTGGTCATTTTTAAAGCTACCTTTTTATGGGTCATACTGTGTAATCACTTGTATGAAAACACAACCACCGAGACAAAAATTATAACCAAACGAGACCTAAACGGCAAAAGCTATCACTGTGTTGTCACGAGACTCAACTGCCAAGCAGCATTAGAAGCTGCTGTGCACAGTTCTTCACCTTATCAGTGACAGACGACTGACACCTGCGCAAGAAATCTGGCAGCTCCAGTGACGTTGCCAACTCTGTCAGCTGCCTGTCATCAGTAACTGCTGTGCCGATGGCTACAAGTAATCGGAACTGCGATTCTGGGTCACCAAGCAACTGGGTCAGGTCAGCTGCAAATAGCAGGCAACGTTCTTTGCCAGCATCATTCGATGAACGCCGATAGCCGATGGTTAAGTTGAGGACAAATGAACAGAGTGCAACCTGCAATTTCAGTTCACATCATTTGCAACAAATTTGTCTTGTACCAAACCAGTAAACTCTTACTAGCACTTTATTCTAAATTTGTAACTGTAACAATGAAATGTAATCTTTATAGATTACATTCATACACAGTATACAATTCTTGTGGGGAAATCTACTCAATTTCATCATCACTGTGTCCAGTTTCTGTGGCTCTTTGAACACATGATGTAGATTACAATCATTTTCTTGACTGTCTGAGATGTAGTTTTTGCATTTTTTGCCACTTACATTATGTTTATAATATACGTATATTTGCAATTATATTTAATTCTTTGAACTTCGGCAATAAAACTTACAAATTTAGACATAAAAGTCTGAATGTCACAACTGTCGTCTAAGTTTACATCACAGACATTGATTTTTACTTGACAAGGATTATGTCAAAAAAGTTGGCTTTATCAGTATGAAGGCCTAATGTTCTGAAGTTGTGCAAAAGTACTTTTTACTTTGTAACTAAAAAGTACTTTTCACACCCTGTACTTTCGTACTTTTACTAAGTACTTTAATCATCAGAACTTTTTAATTTTACTTAGTTACTTTTGAGGCCAGTACTTGTACTTTTTACTCAAGTATTTTTAAAAAGTAACGACCACAACCCTGGTGCTACCTGAAGAGGCTTGTCGGTGCTACTCTGCAGAGACACCTTGGCAGCGGCAAGTAGTCGTTCACTGCAGTGCAACATCAGCTGTTCTCCAACAGGATGCTGGAATGCATTGCAAAGAGCTCGCAACATCAGCAGCTGGTTCTTTGATTGCACACCCAGGGAGCCGGTAAACACGGCACATGCATAGTCAACAAGACGAGGACCATTTGACTGCGAATCACAGAAATGCTTATTTGCAGCAGCATCACAAACCGCTAGTCGGAGTATATCCAGCACTGGAAACAGAATACCTACAAAACAATATCAGCAACTGTTAATTCAATCGGTGTTTCAACCGGATTTCCTCATAATCACAATCATAGGCGGATTTAATCAGAGGCAAGGGGACGCACTGCCTCCCCAAATATTTTTGACTTTGAAGTTTGTGGTCTGGGCAAAACTACAGAATGACATTCTGTTACAATGATGACACGAGCACGAAAACAGCAAGAACAGCAGCAGTGTTTAGGCATATATTAGCATGGATACTTCAT
>Ga0209562_1000364_pt1 | contig 15692 bp, 5 predicted proteins | sample WorMetvacBELIZE2_FD_187399 | JGI IMG/M metagenome (GOLD analysis project Ga0209562, IMG submission 187399) | Marine gutless worms symbiont microbial communities from Max Planck institute for Marine Microbiology, Germany - Olavius vacuus BELIZE.2... | ecosystem: Host-associated > Annelida >... | reverse complement strand
CGCAACTTACCGAAAAAGGGCGACTGAAGCACTTTCTGCAGATAGCCGGGTTGCCACGGGAATTGCTGCTCGAAATCCTCGACACGGCCAAAACCATGTTTGAGCCAACGAGCAGCACGGCGCGCAGCCTGCCGCTGATGCGCGGCATGACGGTGATGAACATCTTTTTTGAAAACTCCACCCGTACGCGCACCAACTTTGAACTGGCCGCCAAGCAACTCGCCGCCAATGTCATTAACCTCGACATACAAACCTCTTCGGAGAGCAAGGGTGAAAGCCTTGCCGACACCATCCGCACACTCGAAGCCATGGGACCCAGGCTGTTGGTGGTGCGACACAACCAGAGCGGCGCCTCGCGTCAGATAGCCGGCCTGGTCGGGAGTGGATGCGGTGTATTGAATGCAGGCGACGGCAGCTTTGAACATCCCACCCAGGCGATGCTCGATATGTACACCATCCGCGAACGGATGGGCGGCTTTGCCGGACTGAAAGTGGCGATTATCGGCGACATCATTCACTCACGCGTGGCGCGCTCGCAGATTCACGCGCTGCAAACCCTGGGGGTAACCGACATTCGTCTTATCACCCCGCCCTCGCTCATCCCCGGCCTGACCGAAACCTTTAACCTGCCGGTATTTACCGATTGCAACGCCGGGCTGGAAGGCCGCAACATCGTCTCGTTGCTGCGCATCCAGCGTGAACGAATCACCGCCGGACTTGCGCCCGAGCCAAACGCCTATTTCCGCGACTACGGTATCACCAGCGCCAGGCTCGAATGCGCAGACAAGGAGGCTATAGTGCTGCACCCGGGTCCCATCAACCGGGGGGTGGAAATTGCCGACGAAGTAGCAGACGGCCCCCAGGCGGTCATCCTCAAGCAGGTGAGCAACGGCGTTGCGGTGCGCATGGCGGTGATGTCGATGATAGTCGGCGGACAACGATGATCGCCAACCAGGCAACCAGCCGCCCGCCCGCACACGCTACCCTCTAATCCTGTTGTTCAGCTCCGCAAGCGACTTCAGGCGCAACCTGCTCGCTTTCGCCGGTGTGCTGGCCACAAACTTCTTCTGGGCCACCAATGCCCTGCTTTCCACCGAGGCGACCAAAACCATCGAACCCCTGCACCTGAGTTTCTGGCGCTGGAGTTTCGCCCTGGTGTTTTTGTTGCCCTTCGGCTACAAAGCCTTTGGACGGGTGGCCTACATCCGCTCCAACCTCCTGTGGCTGGGGTTGCTGAGTCTGCTTGGCGTTACGCTCTTCAACCTACTGCTCTACACCGCCTCACAGGGCACAACCGCCATCAACATCACCCTTATCAACACCCTTGCCCCGGTCGCCATACTCCTTGCTGGCTGGCTGCTGGTCGGCAAATCACCAACCAAGCGCCAGCAACTGGGCATGCTGATAGGGTTTGTCGGTGCGCTGATCATTCTTACCGGCGGGGATGTCAATCAATTGCTTGGTCTCAGCTTCAACCCGGGCGACAGCATCATGGCGGGCGCGGTGATCGACTGGGGGTTGTATTCGGTCCTGCTGCTTCGCCTTTCCGGTCGAACAACGCAAATCGAACTGCTGACCCTGCTGATCGCCCTGGGTGTGCTGTGGCTGGTTTTGTTCGAACTTATCGCCTACGGCGGTCTGCCATTCGCCCTGCTGCTGGATGCGCACAACCTGTTGCTCTTCGCCTACCTGGCGATTTTTCCTTCCATCCTCGCCTACCTCTTCTGGAACAACGGCATGCAACAACTCGGCCCGATTCTGACAGGATTGTCCATCTACGCACAGCCCGCCTTCGGCGCACTGCTCTCCTGGCTGCTGTTGGGGCAGTTACTGCAAACCCACCACTTGACAGCTGCAGTTTGCATCGGCCTGGCGCTGCTCTTATGTATTATCAAACGCCGCCAACCCGGTTAGAACCATGACCACAGTTCTGAATATCGCGATCCTGACCATTTCCGACACCCGCACCAGCGCCAACGATACCTCCGGCGACGCGCTGGCCGGGTTGATCGCCGCCGCCGGCCATAAGCTGGCCGCGCGCGCCATAGTCAAGGACGACGTCTACCTGCTGCGCGCCCAGGTCAGCCAATGGATTGCGGATCCATGCATCCATGCCATTATCACCACGGGAGGAACCGGGTTCAGCCGGCGCGACTCAACCCCCGAGGCGCTCATCCCCCTGTTTGATAAACAGGTGGAGGGTTTCGGCGAAGTCTTTCGCGCCGTCTCGCATAAGGAAATCGGCTCGTCCACCGTACAATCGCGGGCCTTCGCCGGCATAGCCAACGCCAAGGGCGTCTTCTGCCTGCCGGGTTCAACCGGGGCCTGCCGCACCGGCTGGAACGCCATCCTCAAGGAACAGCTCGACAGCGACTACAAGCCCTGCAATTTCGTCGGCCTCTTTACCGGGCAGGGTCATCACGCCGGATAAAGCGAGTTTTACGATCTTGCGGCGGTGTGACGACTGACGGCAATATCACGCCCCTCCTGTTCCATGCCCCCCGCGCCCATCTGGCTCCCCGTCGCCCCCTGGCTGTTCATCTGTGTATGGAGCGCCGGTTATGCGGTCGCCAAACTGGGGCTTGCCTACACCAACCCCCTTACTCTGTTGGTGATCCGCTTTGGCGGCGCCCTCCTACTGCTCACCCCCTTTCTCATTGCCCTGCGCCCCGTCTGGCCGGATCGCAAAGAACTAATCGCCATTCTCCAAATTGCCTTTCTCGTCCAAATAGTCCATTTTGGTTGCGTCTATCTCGGCATGGAACTCGGCGCATCAGCGGGAATCATGGGGCTCTTCGCCGCCAGTCAACCCGTACTTGTGCAAATCGCCTCCACACTGTTCGCGCGGCACATGCCCGGCGCAAGGGTGTGGTTGGGACTGGCCCTGGGACTCGCCGGGGCGATCTGGGTTCTTATCGCACGGGGATTGTCCGATGCCGGGGTATTGCTGGGTTCGATGCTGGGCTTCATTGCGGTGATTGGTATAAGCATAGGCGCGAGCATCGAAAACCGCAAAAAACCCCGCTGCCACCGACTGGTCAATTTCTGGATTCAGTACGCCTTTGCCACAATCGTCTTCCTGCCGCCGGCGCTTGTGTTCACTCCCTTCAACCTGCCGTTGAAGGCGGAGTTTCTCGGCGCTTGCGCCTACCTGGTGCTCGGCAATTCGCTGCTGGGCATCTACCTCTTTTTAACCCTCATGCGCTATGGCCGGGTCGGCCGAGTTTCTTCCATCATGTTTCTGGTTCCAGCCCTGGCCGCGCTTTTTGCCTGGCCGTTACTTGATGAAGTGCTCCCCCTCACAGCCTGGCCGGGGATAGCCCTGGCCGCCGCCGGAGTGATGATGGTGCTCTACGCCGGGAAGAAAAAACGAGATTGATGTCGCTTCAGTCAGTCAGTCAACAACCGGCAACCAGGCATTTTCAATTTATTACGCTGCGTCAGCCCGCAGATTGTCGATCAGGCTGTCGAGGTCGGACGCCTTGGGGCGAACCAGCCAGAAATTGAATTTTTCCAGCGCGTACTCGGCCAGTAGTTGCTCGGCGATAAAACAACGCGTCACCTGGTGATACTGGGTCAACAGTTGCTGCAGAAAATAGCTGTGGTCACGCGTCTGGCTGTAGCGCATGCGTTCGATTTCGATCAATTCCTTGTTGATTCTGTCGGTAAAGGTGCGCTCAGGGTCGTACACGAAGGCGAAGCCGCCGGTCATGCCTGCGCCGAAGTTCAGGCCGGTTGGCCCAAGCACCACCACAACCCCGCCGGTCATGTATTCGCAGCAGTGGTCGCCCACTCCCTGCACCACGGCGCGCGCGCCCGAGTTGCGCACGGCGAAGCGTTCGCCCGCCGTACCTGCGACGAACAATTCGCCCCCCGTCGCGCCATAGAGACAGGTATTGCCCACCAGCGGCCAGGATTTCTGCGCCTGTTGCCGCGGCGGAGTTATCACCAGTCGACCTCCCGCCATGCCCTTGCCGACATAGTCGTTGGCTTCGCCCACTAAGTGCATCTGCAGCCCGCCAGCGTTCCACGCGCCGAAACTCTGCCCGGCCGTTCCCTGCAGGCGGATATGCAGCGGCTTGTCCTGCATGCCGGTATTGCCGTGGCGCCGCGCTATTTCGCCCGAGAGCATGGCGCCAATCGAGCGGTCGGAGTTTTTCGCCGAATAGCTGAACACACCGCCGGTTTTTTTCTCTATGACGTGCATCGTATCGTGCAGCATCTGGCGAGCCAGTTCGGCCCTGTCCTGCGGATGGTTGTGCGCCACCTGACAGGCGCGCGGTTGGTCGGCTAAATCCGGATCCGCATGGAGCAGACGATCAAGCCTGATTCCCTGGTGCTTGGGATGCTCAACTTCGCGTTGACGCAATAGATCGTTGCGCCCTATCAGCTCGCCCAGACTTGCGTAACCAAGCCCGGCAAGCAGTGAGCGCACCTCCTCAACAACAAAAGTGAAATAGTTCACCACCATATCGGCCGTGCCGACAAAGTGATGCTCGCGCAACCGCTTGTCCTGGGTCGCCACGCCCGTGGCGCAATTGTTGAGATGGCAGATACGCAGATACTTACACCCCATGGCGATCATGGGCGCGGTGCCAAAACCAAAGCTTTCCGCGCCAAGCAACGCGGCCTTGAGCACATCCAGTCCGGTTTTCAGTCCGCCGTCCGCCTGCACTCTTACCCGTCCACGCAGGCCATTGACGCGCAGCGCCTGATGGGTTTCGCTCAGCCCCAGTTCCCAGGGTGAGCCGGCGTTGTGAATTGAGCTTAGCGGACTGGCGGCGGTGCCGCCGTCGTAACCGGAAACCGTGATCAGGTCGGCATAGGCCTTGGCCACCCCGGAGGCAATGGTGCCTATACCCGGCTCGGACACCAGCTTGACCGATACCAGCGCCCCTGGATTGACCTGCTTGAGGTCAAAAATGAGTTGCGCCAGGTCCTCGATTGAATAGATATCGTGGTGCGGCGGCGGCGAAATGAGGGCGACCCCCGGCATGGAATAACGCAATCGCGCAATCAACCGATTCACCTTGCCGCCGGGCAGTTGCCCACCTTCGCCCGGTTTGGCGCCCTGGGCGATTTTAATCTGCAACACCTGCGCGCTGCGCAGATAGGCGGGGGTTACGCCAAAACGGCCGGACGCCACCTGCTTGATGGCCGAGTTACAGTCGCCGCCGTAGCGCGCCGGATCCTCGCCCCCCTCGCCGGAATTGGAGCGCGCGCCCATGCGATTCATCGCCTCGGCCAGCGCTTCGTGCGCCTCAGGCGACAGAGCGCCGAGCGACATGGCGGCGGAATCAAAGCGTTTGATGATCTCGCTGCCCGCTTCCACTTCATCCAGCGCTATGGGTTTGCGGTCTGATTTGATCACGAGCAAATCGCGCAGGGTCGCCACGCCGCGCTGATTCACCGCATCGGCAAAAGCCTGGTAATAAGCGGGATCGCCGGTGCGGGCGGCAAGGCGCAGATTGGTGACTACATCCGGATTGAAACAGTGGTACTCGCCGCCGTGCACATACTTGTACCTGCCGCCGGCGCTCGGGCCGGTCTGCGTCAGCCAGGCGGCGGTCGAGCGTTCCAGTTGCTCACCATGCAACTCGGCGAAGCCCAGCCCCTCGATATTGCTTTTCATCCCCTTGAAGGACTTGCGCACCACACTGGTGGAAAGACCCACCACCTCAAACAACCTTGCGCCCCGGTAGGAGCCAATGGTGGAGATGCCCATCTTGGAGAGGATTTTCAGCAGGCCCTTGTTGATCGCCGCCTGGTAGTTGAGACAGGCCTGGTTCACATCCGCCTCTTCGGCCTCGTCCAGTGTTTGTCTGGCGAGATCAATCACGGCGTGATAGGCCAGATAGGGGTGCACGGCTGTGGCGCCAAGGCCCAGCATCACGGCGCACTGGTGCGGATCGCGCACAAAGCCTGTATCCACCACCAAATTGGACTCAACCCTGAGTCCGGTGCTGATCAGGTGCTGGTGCACGGCGCCCACCGCCAGCGCCGCGTGGATGGGCTGGCGACGTTTACGCAGATAGCGGTCGGTCAGAATCACCAACCGTGCGCCGTTTCTCACCGCCTGTTCAACCTCGTCGCACAGGGCGTCCAAAGCCTGTTCAAGATCGCCTTCGCTCGGATATTGCAGCTCGAATTCGACCGGTTGTAACCCACTCAGTCCGTCCTTGAAGAGTTTGAATCTGGCCGGAGTCAGCACCGGCGAATTGGTGCTGACGCGGTTCTGAATGGTATGAATGGTTTCGTCAAACACCGACTGCTCGCCGCCAAAGTTGGTGGTGAGCGACATCACAATCTGCTCGCGTAGCGGATCAATCGGCGGGTTGGTCACCTGTGCGAACATCTGGCGCAGATAATCGGTAACCAGGCGTGGGCGTGTGGAAAGAACCGCCAGCGGCGTGTCGTCCCCCATCGAACCCGTCGGCTCCTGCTTTTTCTCCAGCATCTCGCGCAGGCAGGCATCCAGTTCTTCAAGCGTGACGCCGAAGGTTTTGTAATAGATGCCCGATGCGTGCTGCAACTGCTGCCCGGCAAGGGCGGCCTTGTTGTCGTTCGACTGGGAGATGGATTCGAGCTCGAGCAGATTATCGTGCAACCATTCAAGATAGGGGTGCTCGGCGGCCAGGCGATCATCAATTGCTTTGGTGTCGAGAATGCACCCCTCCTGCACATCTATGGCGAGAATCCTCCCCGGGCCAATCCGACCCTTTTCCAGCACTTCGTCCTCGCTATGCGGCGGGTTGACGCCTATCTCCGACGCCAGGGTCATAACCCTGTCGCTGGTCAGTTGCCAGCGCGCCGGGCGCAGCCCGTTGCGATCAAGCAGGCAGATGGCGTAACGCCCGTCGGTCACCACCAGCCCGGCCGGGCCGTCCCATGGCTCCATATGCAGTGCATTGAAATGGTGCAACGCCTGGTGACGCGGGTCCATGTTGTCTACATTCTCCCAAGCCGGCGGAACCAGCATGCGAATCGCGCGCAGGATGTGCATGCCCCCGGAGACCAGCAACTCCAGCACCTGGTCGAGCGAAGCTGAGTCGGAATAGTTCAGCCGCAACAGTGGCTTGAAACGCTTCAGATCGCCCAGCCGCTCATTCGACAATTTTGGCAAGCGCGCCTTGACATTGTTGCGGTTGCCGACAATGGTGTTAATCTCGCCGTTGTGCGCCAGCATGTGAAAAGGCTGAGCCAGATGCCACTGCGGCAGGGTGTTGGTTGAAAACCGCTGGTGGAACAGACAGATGGCAGTGCACAACCGCTCGTCGTGCAGGTCGGGGTAAAAGGCCGCCAAGTCGTAGGGCTGCATCAGGCCCTTGTAGGCCACCACCGAGGACGAAAAACTCGCAAGGTAAAAATCCTCGTGCCCCAGGTTGAGGCCGTCCTGCTCGATATGCCTGCCGGCGAGAAAACACTTGAGATTGAGCGTTTCCCGATCGATGGACTCAAGCGGCTCGACAAACAACTGCACGATGTGCGGCCTGTTGGCGGCGGCAAGCTCGCCCAGCACCTCCGGATTGACCGGCGTCTCGCGCCTGTGGATCAGCCGGAGGTCGTGCTCGGCAAGCCGGGTTTCTATCGCGCCATAGAGCGGGGCGTGCGCGCTTACATCCTGCGGCAAAAACACCATGGCCAGCGCATACTGCTCACCCAGCTCAACACCCGATTCCTCCCTGACCAGATCGCGGAAGAAGTCACGCGGCAATTGCATTAACAGGCCGCAGCCATCGCCCGTCTTGCCGTCGGCGTTCACCCCGCCGCGATGCGTCATGGCCACCAGCGAATCAATAGCCTTGCGCAACAAGCCGTGACTCGGCTTGTTGTCTATCTGCACCATCATGCCGAAGCCGCAGTTATCGCGAAATTCGCCGGCGTACAAACCCTGACTTTTCAACAAGCCTCCTGGTAAAGAATTAATCGAAAGAAAACCTGCCGCTACAGGCGGGGCGCATCATTATAGGCGCTTGCCGCAAATGCTTGCGAAGGAACAAACGTTGAAGATGCCCAATGCGCAAAACGGCAAACCTGAACAATTTCCCACAGCTAACCGCAACATGACTCCAACCATTACCGTGCCGCCACGCGCGCGCATTCCCAAGACCGAGGCCTGGAAGGTCTTTCGCATCATCGCCGATTTTGTCGAAGGCTTCGAAAAGCTCGACGAACTTGGCCCGGCCATCAGCATTTTCGGCTCGGCGCGCACTCCCCCGGACAGCCCCGATTACCGGCTTGCCGAGGAAGTCGCCTATCAGCTTGGCGAAGCCGGTTTCACCATCATCTCAGGCGGAGGCGGCGGCATCATGGAAGCCGCCAACAAGGGCGGTTACCGCTCACGCGCCAAAAGCGTGGGGCTGAACATCAAGTTGCCGCACGAACAAAGCCCCAACGACTACCAGGACATCTCCATCACCTTCACCCACTTCTTCGCGCGCAAGGTGATGTTCGTCAAATACGCCTGCGCCTATGTGGTCATGCCGGGAGGCTTCGGTACGCTCGACGAACTCGCCGAAATCCTCACCCTCACCCAAACGCAAACCAACCGCGAAATACCCATAGTGCTGGTCGGCAGCGATTTCTGGAGCGGGCTGATCGACTGGATACGCGAGAAAATGCAGGCCAAGGGAATGATCGGCGCCGAAGACATGGAACTGTTCACCCTGTGCGACACCCCCGAAGCAGTGGTGGAAACCATTGCCGCTTTTTACCGGCAACGCGGCGAACTGGAAGACGCCGATGGCGGCGAACAGTCGAAGCTCAACCACTTGTAGCCGCCTGGTTCAACGCGAGTGGGGATTCGCGGTGACAAGGGGTGGGTAGAGTGGTGGCGATGACAATGCGATTGTCTTTGTGTGGTGCTGTGTCTCTTCTGTCCTTGCGAGGAGCGCCAACGACGAAGCAATCTCATTTTCGAGGCTTATGTAACTGAGGGAGTGTGGCGACGAAGTGGCGCTATCCGGCTAGGAGACCGCCACGGCTGCCAATGGCAGCCTCGCGGTGGCATGGGAGATTGCTTCGCTACGCTCGCAATGACAAATGGGGGCGCTCGTTTATGACAATTTGGGGCGCTCGCAATAGCAACACCTTGTCATTGCGAGGAACCAGCTACTCAGCATGTAAGAAAAAAACACTTGAACACCCAGCTACTCAGCACCTGAGTAGCTGGGTCGGCACTCTTTTTTTGCACCTGAGTAGCTGGGGACGAAGTAATCCACACCCTTACTTCCAATAGTCATCCATATTGGTTTCTATCGCCGCCATATCCGCCGACTTGTCTGAATCGTAAAGCAAAATTTCCTGCATGCGACCATCGTAGAAACGGAGAGTACCAGTATGTAACGAACCCACCACTATCTTATGATCCCGGTCTGGCCCGCTCTTTGTTCTTGTCCCGGTTTGTTGGTTTGCGCCATCCACGCGACTGATATATTGAGTCGGCGTAGCAATAAAGGTAATGAGTTTCTGATTGCCGGTAAACTGACCGTGCGTTGTGTACAGGTTAGTGTCTTGACTGCCGTTGTATGCGTATACGTTCCGTAGATTATTTGCGCCGTGCGTTTCAATAAATATAGTAACTTGGTTGGCGCCGTTATAGGTAATAAAAAAGTCTTTATCATCTGAGCCTGTGGAATCAGCCAGGATAAAGACACTTTGGTTGTTGTGTCCATTGTGCAAACTGGATTCTGCCGCCCATAAGTTATCGTTCGCTCCATCGAACTGAATGGCTGGTTTGCCGCCTCTGGTTAACACACTTCCTGAACTTACTATTTGCGGCTGTTTATTGTCTGTACCCTGGCTTAGGTCTCTGCCGTTGCCGCTTTGGTCGTACCAGACAGTAATGTAGCCATCGTTACCAGATCCAACAAAGGTTTCAAGTGCTGCGATGTCCAACTCGCCGTTGGAGACAAAACCGATATCTTTGGTGGTATCGCCAACACTCTCGCGCACCTGAATGGCCGCGCCAGTGTAGCCATCGCCTATCTTGCGCAGTGAATAGGCGGCGCTGAAACCTTGCTGCGGTACAGTGGGAAGGGGGAGAATCCGTTTCTGCGCCTTCAGGGTCAGTTGATTGGCATAGGCTTGCTCGAATTCCGCAATGGTATCGTTGGCAGCGGCTGCGGTGATTGCATTGCTGGATGTGTACACCGCATAGGTGTAGTAGTTGTCGCCAGTCTGATGGCACAAGCCGGTGAAGGGTTTGATGACTTTGGCGTCGGTAGCGGGTATTGCAGTAACGCTGCCGGCGGTAAAGCTGTAATCAAATGTGGCGCCGCCCATATTAGTGGCGTCCAGGGTGACGTCAGTGCTACCTGAAGGTTGAAGATTGGCGAGCAGCATATAACCGAAATTGCCTGCGGTATCGCCCGCGCGGTTCTGCTCTATGAGGAAGTGCGTGTAGGCAGGGTTGTCCGGTATGCCGGTGACCGCAATGGTGGGGAAGGCGATATTGTTGTCGCTGGTGCCGTCCGTACAGGTGAGACTGGTTCCGTCCTTGGTAATTGCGCCGTTTTTCTGATTGAAAACAGCGGCTACATCAATTTGCATGCCTTTGGAGGCGTCTTCCACCAAGTTCCATTTCTGCTTGAAGTAGTCGTTGAGTTCGCCTCTGGAGTCGTCGCTGTGCAGGTCGTTGTAGACCATGAACTCGTGCAGGCGCATGCCCCCGGCATTATGGCCCAACAGTCGGTTATAGGCCGGGTCGTATTCACCGGAGGCCGAGTAAGGTATGCCGCCGAAATAGAGCTTATCAAAGCCAAGGCCGTATTCAAAGGACAGGTCTTTGGTGGTATCGTCGTCCACCAGCTGATTATTGTGATATACCTTGAGCGCAAAATCCTGACTGCCGGCTGTTTCGGCAGGTATCTGATACACCAGCAGTTGCCGACTCGCGGTGGTGAGAGCGGACATGTTGAGGTTGCTGACAGCCTTGCTGTTGTTGGCGAACTCGCGTGTTTTGAGCTTGAACAATGCACCGGCGAGGCCGTGATCCAATTCGTCCAGGCTTTCCAGGCTGTCGTCTTCATAATAACCACCCGTGCCGATAAAGAAGCCGGATTGATAGTCGCCGTTGGCTGTTTGATCGTTGGTTGGGTCGGCAATTATTCCGCCCTTTTCCGCGTTATAGCCGGGCGGCGTGACAACCATGTAAATGGTCACGCCTTTAGTGTGATCTATGTCCACGCGCGCGTTCTGATAGGTATCGGTTATGGCTTTCTGTCTGTCGTTATCGACAAAAAGGTTGGCGCGCTCGGTGGTGGAGATTGGGAAGTGCACGGCGTCGTTGGTGGCGTCGTATTCCGGCGCTACGTTGGTGTAACCAAAGTCGGCAAGCTGGCTCTGGATGGGCTTGAGGTTCCATAGAGCTGGGTTCTTGGTAATCTCGCTGTCACCGCTTTCATCGACAGTGGCACCGTTGCCGAGGTTGGTGACGCTCGCCACCTTGCCGGAAATAAGTGACAGATTACCGCTATCCGACAGGTCGTAGCGGATAGGCAAGTCTTTGCTGTAGGCGGTCCAGGCGTGGTCCTTGGTGGCGTCGAAACCGAGCCGATCAGTCGCGCGGAATTGGGTGGTGTATTCGCGGAAGGGAACAAGGGCATCCTCGCTGGCGTCGGCCCAGGTGGTGTAGTCGGCAATTGCCTTGTCGGTCACCAGGTCGCCGCTTTCGTCGCTGCTGATGGAGAAGGTGTAGGTAAGCTCTGCGTTGTCGCAAGGGTGATCGGCGGTGACATCGTTGGTGTTGGCAATTTGGGGGAATTCTTCAACCGAGCCGAAAACAACATCGCCGGTTTTATCGCCATTGGCGTTTTTGGTGTTGAGGGTGGGACGATGCTCCAGGCGCATGAAAGCTGAATAGTCGTTGGATGTGTCGCCGGCTGGTTCGCTGCTGAAAACTCCGGTGGACTCCTGGTTGTTGCGATCGACCGCGAATACGCGCGCGTAGATGAGTTTGCACGAGGCGTTGCCGCCCGAGCCGAGCATGTCTTCGTCTATGGTCAGGGAAACGTCGCCGCTGGCGTCCGGCGTGGCGTAGACGGTGCTGGTTGCGCCGGGGTAATCGACGCCCGTCGGCACATCAAGCTGGTACTGGTTGGAGGTTGCCTCGCTATCGCCGTCATACAGGAGGACGCGATATTTGACCGTATCGCCCGTCCTGTCGGCGCCTTTTTCCACCCGCAGGGAGGTGGTGACGCTGCCTGTGCTCCAACTGGTATCGCCAAGCACAAAATAGGCCTTTTCCGGGGGTTCCGGCGCCAGGGTTTCGATGCGCACATTGGAAAGCACCTTAGCGGCGGTAGCGTGGTTTTTGTCGACAAAGGCGTTGCCTACATTCAAGGAGACATTGTCGGTTGTGCCGTTGACAACCAGGTTGCTGCCGCCGGGGATTTGCAGTTCGTCATTGGCGAGGGTTATGCCGTCGTAATCCTCGTAACCCTGAACAACCGTGAGTTCGAATTTAACCGTGTCCGTTCCCAAGCCAGAGGCATAGATGGCGTGCGCATCGTCAGTGGTGCTATCAATATCAAAATCGAGATAGAACTGGTCTGCCGACACATCGGGCGTAATGTCAACGCTTTTGCTGTATTTAATCTCGAAGATGATCTTGTCGTCGGTTCCGAAGACGGCATAGTCGTTGGTATTGTCCAAGGTAGCAACCGCCGTGCCGTTGTCGCGCTTCACGGTTATGGAGGTGATGGTGGCCTTTTGCTGCGGGCGAATCTTGACGCTGGAATCAAGCGCTGGGGTGGGAAGGTTGATGGTTGACGTAACCTGGTTGCCGTAGAAGTCGGTCACAGTGGCGGTGAAGGAGACGGCGTGGGTTGCGCCCTCGTAGTCGTTGTTATCCACAGCGGCGTCCACGGTGAAATCAAAGACGTGGGCGGTGTCGTCGGTGACATTGCCGCTTACTTTCGGTCCGCCGGTGTAGGTAAAGTCGACAGTGGCGTCTGTGGTGGCATCGAGGGTTACGACTATGTCCTGCGCGCCGGTGATGCTGACCTCCTTATCAAAGGTCAGGGTGAGCGGAACCCTGGCTTCGTCGGCGTACTCGCCTGCGGCGAAATCGGCGCTTTCCACCGAGGGGTCGTTAGTGTCGATGGCGAGGGCTTCGATGTTTTTTGTGCCGGTGAGCAGCAGCAACCCGGTGTCGGTAAAGCTGTTTTCCGCCGCGTCTCTGAGTTGCGCGCCGCCGGTAAGGGTGAGTGAGTTGGAGATAAGGCTCAGGTTGAAATTCCCGTTGTTGAAGGCGATGCCCGTATCGCCGACATCAAAGCGAAAGACGGCGCTGGTGACAAAGCCGCCCGGGACGGAAACGGGAGTTGCGTCGAGGGTGAGATCGCCGGCGTCGGTCACCAATTTGAAGGTGTAGTGGCTTTGAGTAGCAGAAGTGAAGTTGACGGGTTCGCTGAAATCGACCGTGAGGTCAACCATGGCGTTGGCGCCGGCGCAAAGAAAACCGTCTTTGCACTTATCCACCATGGTGTTGGCGGTAACCCCCTGGGCGTTGGGGTCAAATGCGATGCCCATGATAAAGGGTTGCTTGTTATCGACCGAGACATCGAAATTCTGAATGCTGGTGGTCACCCCGCCGGCAATGCTGCGCGAAAGGTTCGCGCCTGTGTCGGTGCTCTTGATGGTTCCCTGGGTGAGAGAAAGATAGGTATCGGGCAGGGTAAGGCCGTTGAGGTCCTGGATGTAGTCGTCGACATCGTTGGAGACATCGAGTTCGAGGATGAAGGACCTGCTCTCCTTGCTGTCGGTATCCAGGTAGAGGTAGTAGTTGGAGGTGTCGTCGCTTGGCTCAAAGCGATTGAGCGAAACGCGCATACGAAGGCTGCTTGCGGAGTTCACTCCGTCGTAGGTGATGTCCTTGTCGGTGGTGAATTTCAGCCGCAGGGTTTTGTTGGCGTTGGAGCGGCTGTAGATAACGGGAGTGGTCATCGCATTGCCTGAAGCGTCAACCAGAGTTACCCCGGTAATCCTGGGGGAATCGTTGTCTATGGTGAGATCGTCGATGGCGACATTGGCTGCGAGGCTGGTGTTGACGCCAAGCTGGGTCAGGCCGTTGACATCGTCCTGCATGCGGATGAAACCATCACCCAAGTTGAAACCCTTGACCCAGATTTTTTCGCCAAGGTCCGCGGTGGTGGTGAAGGAAAACGGCAGGTCTTTGTTGTCTGAGACGCTCTCCTGGGTGAGATCAGCGGTGACATCGGTGGTTCCGTCGGTAAGAATGGCGTAGGCGCTGTTGCCGTAGACCTGTTGACTGAATGTGAGCAGGATGGGCGTTACCACGCCTGAGCGGGCGACGGTGGGGGTGGCAGCGCGCGCGCTGACCAACCTGGGGCGGGTATCGATGGTGAGTCCGTCGGTGGTGATATCCAAGGTGACATTCCGCACATTGTTCGAGTCGTCCATCACCTGGCTCCACACAGGGTTGCCGATCAGCATATCGGCCAGCCCGTTCAACTTGTTGCCGGTAGCGCCGTTGAACATGGCGGAAGTGTCGACGCGCAACGCCAGGTCCGCGCCTTTGCTGATTGTGCCGCCGGATGACTCATAGTCCACCGCGTCGCCCGAGGAGGCATCCTTGATGTGCACCAGATCGCCCGCCTGGATGGTGTAGGTGAAGCGAAGCAGTTTGCCGCTGGTGTCGTCGGTGTAATCGGCCAGACGGGTGACCCGCTGCTGGCTGACGCCGTTGTAGAGGCTGAAAAGCAACTGGCTGGTGGAGGCGTTTTGCAGGCTGTTGGTTGCGGGGGTTGTCGTACCGAAGGTCTCGTCGAGCATGTTCACCGGCAGGACAAACACCAGTTTTTCGTCCTGTTCGAGTATGTCGGCGCTGATATCGGCGCTGAAATCACGTAAGGCGCCGCCATCAACTATCTGCATGGCGTTGAATACGCCGGAATCGACCAGCCCGGACTTGCCGGTGTCGGTCATCACCAGGCGGTTGAGTTGGCTCGCCACTTGGGCGCGGTAATTGCCCGGATTCTCGAGGGTGAGGATGGCGGGCGTGCCATCGACTCCCGAGGCGGTGAGGTTTTTGGTGCTGAAATTCCCGCAATTTTTTACCCCCTGCCCATCAACATCGCAGAACTGCACCAGGCCCGTGGGTTGCAGGCCGAAATCGGCGGTGGTATCGGCGTTGTACTGGTCTTCGAGGTTGCTCAGGGAATAAGTAAAGGTAATGGTGGTCGAGCCATCAGTGTCGCTGGTGGTCTCGCTGGTGATGGCGGAACTCAGCGCGCGCGCCCAGATTTCCTGCGCTCCGTCGGAGCTGTTTTCGTTGGTGTCGAGTCTGAGTTTTTGCGCCAGCGCCTTGCCGGAAGTGACGCGGGTGACATTGATGCGCGACTTGGTCTTTATCCTGTAGGTGATGGTGTCGCCGTGTTTGTAGGGCGAATCGATAAACTCGGCCTCGGTTATGTCCGAGCGAGCGTCCATGGTCAGATCATAGCCTGTAGCAGTGAGAGCGGTGGCCAGGTAGGGGTTGCCATAGCTGTCGCGCAGATCGTCGAGCGCGCCCGAGGATTTTTCCTTGAAGAAGGCGCTGCCGCCGCCAGGGTTGACAGTGAGCCCTTTGCCCTTGTATTTTTCCCTGGCGTAGGAAAAGACATAAACCAGCAGTTGTTCGGGGTTGGACAGGCCGTTGACGAGTGTCTGGATGTTGCCGGTAAGGTCGG
>Ga0209562_1000363_pt1 | contig 15711 bp, 7 predicted proteins | sample WorMetvacBELIZE2_FD_187399 | JGI IMG/M metagenome (GOLD analysis project Ga0209562, IMG submission 187399) | Marine gutless worms symbiont microbial communities from Max Planck institute for Marine Microbiology, Germany - Olavius vacuus BELIZE.2... | ecosystem: Host-associated > Annelida >... | reverse complement strand
GTCGATGTGTTGACTGTTGAACCGCTCTCTCCCGTCCACTGTGAAGGCGGTCACGCGGCTGAAATATTTAGTGATTGAGCGATTGCGTAGTAGAATTAAAAAATTCAAAAGCATAGAAAATAACTAGCAACAAGATGCTTGGAAATAAAATGATGACATTCAGCAATCAGCATCACTCGTTGTACCCAGTACGCATATTAAAAAATAGAAATAAAAATATAATAGTCAGTGCTAGTGCCTACTGTACTGTCGTCCATGCGGCGAAATTTTAAAGATAATTACAGATTTATTTTACATTTATAGACGATTATACGCCTAAACAGAAGACGAAACGCAGTACAGAGTCAGTGTCCATGGCGCGTAGGCTAGGGCGAGACCGATACTGGCATCGGGTACTCGGTACCGCCAGCATCGGTTCGGTATCGGTATCGAAAAAATGCTTCGATACCAGCACCGATACTGCGCACGTGTAACGAAAACAATTGTCCTCTGTTTCGACTGCCCACGTCAAAGAAAGAAGCATCACCCATCTGCGCTTAAATGTCACGCTAACGGTATGCATTGCACCATAATTACAGTTGGACGGCGGCCCAGTGCTACGGCCACTAACAGCCCATTCCTTTGAAGTCGCCGGTAACATAACACGCGGCACGTCTGCGCTTCGTGTTGCAGCGACGGGATGAAAGTCGGTGGCGAATTCGTTTCTCTGTATGGGGCATACACGCTCTCAACGAGTAGCATTGTCCGTCATTCCTTTACAGTAGTTTTATTGGCGGATCAGTGCCGCCTCCACAATGAAAACTTTAAGTATGATCGACGGTCGTTAGGCCTATAGTCACCGGTTGAAAGCAACGAGATCGCGCATGGGCCGCCCGTGGACGTCTCCCGCTGATGGCCGTCACTGGTGTTTGGCACGTAGGTAGGCCTAGTACACGCTGGACAGTTCGCGGTGTCGGACGTTAACAGCGTGTGATAAACGTGACGGACACCGTCAAACCTTCACGGGTGGAGCGTGTTGTTTACTACACGCCGCTGTCTCCCTTTCTCCCCCACTTTCTGAGGCTAACTGAATGTTCTCGTGACAGATATGTTTCACTGGTGGAGTGGGGGAGGGAGACTGGCCGACGTGGCCGCCCGTCAGCGTACAGGTGTGTGCGGTCATAAAGGGTCTATTATATAACAAGGTGGCATAGTTTTATCTGGTGGCAGACCCTGACGACGCAAGCTAGCCGCTTGCGGAGGCAGGTGGTCTGTTCAGTCTGCCTGTCCAGTCTGTTTGTAGGCCTGCCTCTCCATCACCCACCTCGACATGCCTATACAGACGCCGTAGGCCTAAGTGCATGAAAAGTCATTTCAGATTGTCCATAAGAAACACACTGCGGTCGGCCTTCGACGGCGCGAGATGGTTGCGTTTCTTCGATATCACATCGCCTGCCTTTGAAAACAGGCGTTCGCTCGGTATGGACGTGGCTGGGATAGCGAGCAGACGTCGCGCCGGACGTGTCGGACGTCGACGCTGACCACGGCCCTAGATATCTAGAGGGCCGTGCGCTGACGCTGCGGACGACGGGGTCATCTTGCTATTGCGCGGACGATGGCTTCCACCGCACGCTGGCGACGGTCGGCGTTGTCGAATGGTGCTGGAAGGTGCCGGCGGCGTGCTGAGTGCTGTCGCGACAGGAACGCCGCCGCGCCATGCGTTCGGCCTGGATACGCGCCGCGCCGAACGCACGGCGTGTTGGCCCATTTTATGGCTGTAGTTTGTAAGATAACCTACGGTTCTTTCATACCGCTAAGCACTTGCGGATCGTATCGTATCGTATCGTATCGCGATATTTTGTCTGATATCGTATCGTATCTATCGTTTTCTCTTATGGCTGTATCGTGCCATCACTACTACCTTCTAGCATTCAGACTGGTCCAGGTCTCGGTTGTGGATTGCATCAGGCCAACATTGTTTCGGATCATTAGTGGCCAATTTTTGGGACAGATGCCAATCCATACGCAGTGCACAGCATTTAAGTAGTGCATGGCTGTGGCCAGAACTCCTCGACAGGACAAGACACGACAGAGTGCAGATGGTGTGTTCACTGAAGCGCGATGCTTGTTGCTCTCATGCACATAGGCTTACCCCTCCACCATTCGCGCCCAGTGGCATTAAGTATTCTGCACAGGTATTTTGCCTGATGTTTGTTTCCTGGCAAGCTGTCATATCTGCCCAGTCTGAGAAGCTGTCTTCACAGAAGTGGAAAGCCTAACTGTTGATTAATGTGTACAGTGGCAACCGATTCTCGAGCAAAGAAACATTCATACCAGTCATACCTTTTTGTGGCTTTCACACGTATATAGATTCTGCTGAAAACATGCAGGCCTACACGCTTCACAGCCGCAAGGATTTGGCCATGTCATTTGTTGCACATTATTGACATCTGATATTACCAAGGCCTGCCCAGTGGGTTCAGTTTAGGCGTACATATGAGACACATGGTCAACGGGAGATGGCGACCGGCAATCTGTGTGATACCTGGTGGTGTGTAATGACCGTATGGTTGACTCACTGCGGGGCATGCTTGCCACTAGTGGTACGGATGGGGCAGGTCCAGATTATACATTGTCCGTAAACTGGGCAGGTTTATTTTAGCCAGAATGTTCAATATGTAGAATGCAGTGTGGTAACATTTTATATCGCATTTGTCTATGTGTCTGCACTGTCTGTATGTAAAGCTCTAACTTTTGAAAGCTTTGAGCTAGAAAGTTCATTTTCATATGCAGGTACAGTACCGCTTCAGAATCTTCAGGTCATGTTTATGTGTCAAGGTCAATGTAACAGTGAGCAACATAATTTGTTCTTGTTATTGCATATCAGCTGGTGTTAGACAGGGTGGTGTGTTATCACTGGTATGTTCGGCAACGCAGTCTTGTTCTTGTTCGCGTTCTCTTATGTCGACAGAATGGGTGACATGACAGAAGAACCAGAAACCTCTCTTAGAAAAGACTTCAGTCTTAACTTGCATTAAATGTTTCAGTGACAAGGTTTCAGTCTGATCTGTCAATATCATAAGTGTTTCATCTAAGACCAGAAATAAGACTGAATAAGTGGTTTAGTTCCACACTTAATCTGAACAGTTCTGTCTAATCAGCAACTCAAAATCTTTCAGAGATTGGACCGTGACTTTTCGGAGACAAGAGAAAACTGCTCGATTTTGTTCTAATTTCCACTTGAGTATTTGCTAAGCTAATAATTTTGGTTTATGAGACAGTTGTGATTTATTATAAGTCACCCAATGATGACTCTACAACTTGCTATTCACTTATCTCGTGAGTCAGGATTTTACTAATCGTTGTCTGTATAGGTAGGTAGGTACTAGGTAGGTAGGAAAGACAGAACTGTACTAATGTTAAATCAGGCCGACGGATGTGTATTGTATACACGTCTGTGCGATGATCACAGTTGACTTGACTACAGTCTGTCTGCAACAGTCTGTTAGCCGGCATGCCAGCCAGTCTGTTCTCACGGTGGCTGCTTGGCTTGTTCTTCAACTTGCTAGGAGGGCCACAGTAACTGATGCCATCCGGGACTCGCTGCACTGGCTTTGCTTCCCACCGCGAGTGACCTACAAGTTGCGCCTGCTGGTGTACAAGTGTCTCTATGGTCTGACACCAGATTATCTGGCTCCATACTGTCTTTTGTTGCTGCTTGTTCTTAGTTACATTCTGTTGACAATTTCCAGTTCTTGACACAGCACACAAACACTGTCGAATGAGGCTTGTGGCTTTCTGCTTGTTTCATCTCGCTTCCTGGAACACTCTACCAGCCCATCTCTGTCTGCCATCTCTGTCTCTGGACTGCTTCAGAAAACATCTAAAGACATGTCTGTTTTCTGCTTAGTTGGAATTATCACTGTGGGCGCTTTTGTGATGATTCTCGTTAATAGTTGCGTCTCTGAAATGGCTGCATACTATTACTTGTTATATGGAGATTAATTGATGTTGTAGATGAAGGATCTAGGTCAGGTCGCAGAGCCGATGTCAATCCATTCAGCTTCAAGCGCTTTCTACAGCCTACTGGTTCACACAGAACTCCAGGTTCTGGAGGCAGTGCCAGCATCGCAACACTTGACTTAGCGAATGATTTGCCGGACTTCGTACAAGACCACTATCACAGTGATCGAGATCATGTGCGACAGCGTGCCGGCCGGTCACAAGCGACAACAGACGCACCGCTTCCGGACTTTGCACTTGATACTGATCTCGGTGGCAGATTTCACACTGGCGACTTGCATTCATTTGGTGCTGCTGCAGCAGGCAGGTGGATGCCAGGTGACGCCAGCAGTATTCCATCTAGTGATATAACTTCTCATCACAATGACATTTCTGAGCACAGACTTCACAGTCCGTTGGCTGCAAACAGTACTGCTCGTGTATCACAATATTCAGACTTCAGTGTAGACTCTGAGACTGAGAGCAGCGAGGTGTTAGATGGGTTTGGGTTGGTAGATAGTAGAAGTAGTGGACATGCCGTGTTGACACCGTCTGATGCGCCGTTAATGGTTGCCGCTAACTCTGCTGGAGGTCTGCCAGACTTTCTGTCAGACAGTGCACTTGGAGTGGTGGACATTTGTGCTCGTAATACGACTGCTGCTGCTGCTGATGATGATTCTGCTGCTTCCAATGCTGTGCAATCAACAAGACTTCTAACAAATGGTTTTGCTAGTCCTGATTCAGAATCCGAATCCGTTTTGTCACGGGTAAAGATTTTGGTGTTTGTTTCTCTGCTTGTATTGATAGAATTAGTTACGTCAGTTGTGTGAGGATTGTGAGGATTTGATGAATTTACAGTATAATGGTTCCTTATTGGTGTTAGTGTTATTCATGAAATTTAAAAGATGTGTTCTTAGTATGAATACTGTCCAGTGTGATGTACAGTGTTTGTTAAAAATGTACTGCTGTAACATGCAGTAATTGATAGTCATAGACAACAGTTGCAAAGCTGGTGGTGATTCTAGTACTAGCACTTAACCAGTAGACACTTATGACACAGATGCTGACGATTGTTACAGAACATGTGGTTATTTTCTATGTTGTTATCTCAGTTGTATTCAATTTCTGTTTTTTTTCAGTTGCTTGCAGAGAATGAACAGTTGCATCGCCAGCTGCAGGAAGCGCAGGAACTGGCACAAAGACAATCCGATCGGTAAATTGTTTTAACTGCATTATATTTGCATAACTGGTAATGTATCGGGTATGCAAATGTTTCCATTTACATGAATATGTTTTACAGTGCTTCGATACCATTGGTTTGAGAACATGAAAGACATGCCGCCTGCACATGTGAGACGTGAGAACAGATCTTTAGGCAGCTTCATCTGACCTGTCATGAGGCTGGTTAAAAAACAGCATAGTGACGTATTTGTGTTGGTACTGAATGAATTATGGTTCACAGTTCTGTAATACACAATGCTCGTCATCACTCAAAGTATTAGTTTGCCATTTTGGGCATAACTTACTTCGTTGCATTTAATTGCATGATTTTGTTGCTAATATCTTGAACGTCATTTGTTTGTGATTTTCTGCGTATTTGCAGGTACTTTGTACTATAATAGAATTATGACAGTAATTGTGTGGTTTATTGCTGTAAAAGTTTTAAAAGTTATAATTTAATGCAGGTGTTCCTATGATGTGAAATTACTTATTTCTGTTGAGGCAGTTGCTTGCTGGCTAATAACTGATAGTTCTAAGCTGAACTATATTTTACTTTATGTTAATTAGTAATAGTATTTGTAAGCGTGGATTTTGACATCCTTTTCTACTTCAGTTAGTTTTGATTTACTGGTACAAGTGAAGTTAAAGTTTGGTATGGACATCAATATGGGTAACAGATGATGGGTTGTTGGTATTAGTAAAGGAGTTTTGTGTACACTGACAAGTATCTTGTGGCAGTTCTCTGTCAAAATGACATTTGCAGCATATTGCGCTGTTTGTCGAACATCATAAGCCACAGTTGATTAGTATTCAGATTCAGTTTTATTAAGCTTGGAGCCAGAAGGCTAAAAATCAACAAGCTGAACAAACAATAATGCACTGTACATCAAAACAATACAATACCAGACAAGAAATGAAATGCAATGCAATGCAATGAAAAAAAAACAATCATCCAAGGAGAGTGATACGGGACTATTGGTATTTTATGAGAAAGTTGTGGCTTTTTGTTGTGTATAGAGCTTTAGAAGCTGTGAAGCAGATGGAGTTGAGCCAGAAACACGAGGCTGAGGAGACTGCTGCTCTCGAGAAAGTGATGCAACGAGTCGAAGCCAATCTAGAAGCAACAACGGTAATATTTCTGTGTTACAGTAAGTGTATCCAGCCCAGTGTGTCTACAGTTAGCATTACCTGCACCAAACCAGTTATGTATATGCTTCTGTTTGTTGGTTAGTTTATTGGCTCAAAAAGTTGTGGATGAACTTTGGTGAACTTTTTTTGGAATGGGTAGGTGATTGTACAAGAAACGGTCAGTTAGATTTTGACATGATAATTGTTGAGCTTGTTCTGTATTTTTGTGTGCTGTTGGCTATCAGCAAACCAATCAGCACTGGCATAAATGTGTCACACTGTGTGCTATTTATAGTTTGTTGGATCTTATGTACCGTTTGCAATTATTGTTCCAGAATACTCCTCCCATGTCATATATAAGTCAGTTAAGTTGATTCCAGATGCTGGAACTTTTTAGCTTAGCTGTGATGAAAGTGTGAACTGTCTGGATGTTTTCTACTATGCACAAGTACCATGTTGCTTATTGTGAATGCTTGCTGGTGGATTGAGCTGTTTTGGCAGTGTGTGTGTGTTTCTCATTGGTGAATGATCACAATAAGATACGACCGTTGCTGAGTGTCTGATTGTGTTGTGTAGCAACGTGCTCTACAGTCTGAGAATCTTGTTGTCACATTGAAACAGGAAGTAAAGACGTTGCAGGTATATTTCTGACAGTAGAATGAAGCGCACACTGTGCACATTTTGTTGATATTTTTTTTATCTGTGCTTGTTATTGTCTAGCCAGATGAATTTCATGCTGCTAGTAATATGACCACTGTCATTCGTCATATTTTTCTTGTTAATATTTATTTGCAATAGCCTGTCCTCATGGCTCAGTGGGTTAATATGCCTGCGGGGCTGACTGGCTGAGGTCTCTCCCAGGCCCAGAAGGGGATTTTTTAGCTCAGTCAGGCTAGTGGGCATGCTGTGAGATTAAATTCTGGGACAGGTTCACCTGTGTTCTCTTAAACTGTGGCAGGCCATTACACTGACGAATAAGGGTGCCTGGGTTGTAATGTGTGTTGGCTGTCAGATAACAGATGGCTGCTGGCCATGCACTGCATCGAGGTGACTGATGCACTCAACTAGGGTATGACCAGGCTGGTATTGCGGGCAGAACTCTGGTCACACGATGTGCGTGTCTGATGTAGGGCATATAGGTCGGATGGCCAGTGAAACTTACAGCCAAGCTGGATACTATAAACAAACAGTACAAGGCCCTCAGTCACACACTGCTGACGTGATTGCAGGGCAGTGTAGCACATCACCCATTCACAGACACTAAAGCACACACTAGCCATTATGTGCAATGGGCCGTGCCTTAGTAGCTGTGCCTGATCGCTAACTGTGGGCTTTCACACCTGCCTGTGTGTCTACAGTCACCCTGAAGGAAAAGAAAAGAATATTATTCATATACATTGTAGTTACTATATATAACACAGGTAGCAGTTTGCCTCCTGTCACTTACATTGAGTTTTTATGTACACTGTGTCTGGAAAAAAAGATCAAAATATTTTTTGCAATATCTCCTGCAAAACTCTGGCGATTCTCATTAAATTTGGTACATAGTTTCCCCGAATAAATTTGCTGCAAAATGATTGAATTTTTCCACATCACCTGAATAATGTCTCTACCCTATCTCGTGAAACTTGAAATGTTCACTGTGCAGGTGCTACCATAGAGTTGTTACATCTAAAGACACTCTATCGTTTATCCCAGCTCAACTGTGGCCTCCAAATTCACCAGTTTTGAATCTAGTTGATTACATTGTGTGGAAAATATTGCAAGAGAAGGTGTACAAAACGTGCATTGGTGATTTTGAGCTATGGCATACTATCAACGATGCCATTGACGAATTACTGCCGCAATGACGACATGATCCAGCTTAGCCTACTCCGTTCTCAGTCGCTGTTTCAATTCGTCCAGATCAGTTGTGCGTATTTTATGCACTTTCTCTTGCATGCTGTATTCAACTGAATTCAAATCTGGCGAATTTGGAGGCCACAGTTGAGCTGGGATAAATTCTGGAGTTTTTTCTGTAACCATGTCAATGTCAATGTCGTAGACACTCTTAAACAAGAAGTTCTCAGTAACAATTCAATGGTAGCACGTGTGTGATGAGCATTTCAGTTTTCACAAGGTAGTGTAGAGACATTATTCAGGCAAGGTGGAAAATTTTACCGGGGTACATGATTTTCAGCAAATTTGTTCCAGAAACTGTGTATCAAATTTTATCAGAATTGCCCGAGTTCTATTGATGATATTACAAAAAAACATTTTGGTCTCTTTTTCTGGACACTGTGTAATCTGTTACTTTGAGATGCACACCACTTGTGTTCAATATGAATGTAATTGATGGCAAGTTGTGATGATTTTACCTCTAAACCAATTATTATACATTGCAGGTCGGAATGCAGTAAGTGAAGTGTTTGTATAACGTCTATAAATTGATATTCATTGTTATGTGAACACAACTGCAAGCATGGCTCAAGTGGACTTGTTTCTGACTTTCAAACATCAGTGCGTGCAGGACTGTATAGCTAAGTACTGACAGTTTCAATATCCCAGCTGAAGATGCCTCTCTTTGATCTTGCTTTAAGTAAAACTTCTAAGTACATCTGCAGTCAGACTGATGCCTCTGAAGTCACTTTCTAGTTGTACTGTTGATACATTATGAAGTTAATGATGTTGGCCATGATAATTTTTTTAGCTCAGCAGGCTGAGATAATAACTGTGTGTGTCTGTGGGTTAACCAGGGTAGCACATATAATAATCCTGCATGCACAGACCTGCTGATACACTCTCGGCGCAACCAAAAGTTAGGGTCTATAAGTCATCTTAGGAAATGCTTATATAGCCGTGCTGCCAGCTGAGCTTCACTGTTGATGGGCTGACTGTTACTACTGTTATTATTGCTGCTGCTGCTGCTGGCTCACATGATACTGCTACAGCTAGCACTACTATTAGGAGCATTGATGGCTCAGCAGTGAAGGCAGTGGACTCTGTGTATGGTTGAGTGCATGATATTTGATTGCTGCAGAGACTGCTGTGAGTCTCAAGTGCTGTCAGGAAGAGCATCTGGTGATAACTGTTGCAGAAGAATCCCATGTAAACACTGAAATAGGGCAGTTCAGTTCCATCAGAGGCATCTTTATTGTTGTTTTCATTGTTACTGTCGATAACTGATGGGTTGTGTCGACGTGGCTTATTGTAACACTGTTCTTAGACCAGAGTGTTACCATAGGCATAGTTGACAGTGGTCTTGCTCCACGAAGTTGCCATAGAATGAATTTAGCCATGTTGTAGTGAGGTGTTTAATGCTCTTCACATAGGTTAATTGCACCTGCAAATAGCATCTTGCTACATATGGCAACCAGCTACATTGTTATTGTTGGTTGTTTTGTGTAGAGCCGAGTGGAACGGCTCGAGTCTGAGAACTCGCTGTTACGTTGCAATCCTGATGTTGACGTCACCGTCGTGTTGAGAGACAGAATGCAGTTTGCCTCACAGCAGCTGAGCTCAGCTGCCAACGATGCCGAGCAACTGCTCAAGTAATGTCAGGCCGCTGATAGTTACAGTGCTTTGATATGCTGTCTTCAGTCCTTTGAAGATATTGTAACAATGTCCATCTTGAAGACCAAGATGGACATTGTTATTGTGTCATTATTATTATTAAAAATTGTTGATCACAGTGACACTATTGCAAAGATGCTGCAGGGGCATTGTTGTTAGATGTTGATATTAAGACGTCAAGATGGAGAGATTAGTCAACTTGGTGGTCCCTATACGGGAATGTCTGTAGCACATGAAGAAAGCTTGTAACAATCTCTACAGCAGCAATCTCAAAGTTTTCTGTGTAAGATCTCTGGGATTACCCAGTATAGCTTTTGGTAACCATATGAAACAATGGACCAGTTAAGTGAAAGCCGACGGATATTAATTCTGTTAGTTTTTAGTTGTTGATGTCAGTGGGGAATCTTGCCCGTAAATTTATGTTTTCAAGTTGTCGTATTGTAGCAGTGACAGAATTGTAGTTGTAATGAGCTGTGACTTCACTTTTGTTGACATCAAGAAGTTTGCAGTAGAGCTGATCATGTCTGCTGTGTGTGTTTGCAGCCAGTTGCTTGGCGGCATTGACAAACTGCGCATGGTCTCTGGTATTCTTGCTTCCACCGATCAAGTCGTTGATATGCCTGCAGATGGCGCCACTGCTAGCGAGCCCAACAAGCAGTGACACGTGTCGTTATTTTTGACTGTAATTGCCGAGAATTTTGTAATTCGTATCATTAACGTCGGTGAAATCCGTATTTGTGTCGTGGCATCACTGTACACTGTGTCACAAAAAGACATCCAGGTTTTTAGCTGTAGTAAACATTTTCCAGTTTGAATAATTTGTGGCAAAAATATTACTTAGAGACTAGGCATCAACAGATGGTTTATTATCCCATCTCACCTACACAGTGTTTCTGCACTACCTGGCAAAACAGACAGGTGCAAAAATGGCATCTTTTCACTCAATGTCATAAGATTATTTTATTGAAAACTTCAAAAACACGTTGTGTGTAGACTGCAGTCTATCAGTAATTTCATTCTATTATCGAAACAACCTACAGCAGATGTTCGAAGTGTCCTCCCTTCATGCAAACACACACCTGCAGATACTTTATCCACTCGCTGACAGCAGCATCAACAACACTTTGCCGCAGACCGTTCCAAACATCAACCAGTCGCTGCTTGAGTTCGTCAACATTGTGGATCAGCATTTCCTACACACGTACTAAAATCTTGTAATCAACGGGGTTCAGGTGCGGACGGTTGGGCCATAGCTCTGGAGAAATGAAGTCGGCTGTTTCACACTGCAGGAGTTAGCGTTTGTGTCACGCGCCGGATGTGCAGGTGTGCTGTCCTGCTGAAAGACAAAATTGTCACCCGCAACATGACTGATAACAGGTAATATTTGCTGCGATAGAAGAACATCCTGGTAATATTTGCCATTGAATTTTACTCCGGGTTCAACGAAGAAAAGCCCAGCAAAACCCATTTTCGACAGTGCGACTGACACCATGACAGACTTGGTAAAAGTTGAGCATGGGCCATTTTTGTGTTTGTCTGTTTTGCAAGGTAATGTTTAGATGAGATGGGAAAATAAACCATCTTTCGATTGCATAGAAAATTTCTGGGATGTTTTTTTGAGACACAGTGTAGATCAGTTATACTGCTGGAGGCTGTGACGGCTCTATTCGATTAGGCAGTCGCTCCATGTGTGTGTGTGTGTGTGTGCAGTGTGACATCTGTTAGACCATTAAGTACATCTCGCATACTCTGTCACTGAGAGGACAGATGTTTGACCAAATTGATTGGCCAGTGGATTTTCAAATATATATGTCTTGCATGTCGGTTCATAGAGAGTTCTTATGAGATAGCTAACAGTTGTTTCTATGCCTTATTTAGATAGATAATAGGGCTGATAGCAATTTTCTAAAATAAATCAGTTAATTTAAAATGTTCTGTTAGATTAATCGATTAATTCTAATTAATTTCTTGTCTTCTCTGACACCAAGATGAGTATTGAGTGAGTAGTTACTTCTGTCAATAAAAGCCGGCAGTCTCGTTCTCACAAAACATAGTTCAAACTCCAAAGAGTACAGTTTTAAAGTCCAATTTCAGTCGAAACTTACATGCTAAAAGGTTTGTTCTAGAAAGTTATTATTGGAAGTTCCAAACACAGCCATGAAGCTTAAGCTGTGATGTCGTCACATTTTCAAGCATTAAATAAGTAAATTTATATGGGCTAATTTTCAGCATTAAGTAAGTAAAAAATCATTCGTAGAAATTAATCAAAGAACTGAAAATCGATAGTTTTGATTAAAATCTGCAGCCTAATTAGACAGTTTAGTGTAGTAAGAAGTACATAGGAGTGTTTGACTGTGTTGTGACACTGTAGTTGCGTTGTCTGTATTGTCACTGCTCATTACTGTCCCTCATTGCCGCCAACTTCCTGTTGCAGTGAACATTCTGTATGTTAGAATCATGTTGCCTATTATGAACTGGTTCAAATATTCCTTAACTGTAGGACCATTTTACAGAAAGCATACTGATTTACTTTTGTGATGAAAAAGACAAAGCTTGCTAATATTGCAGTATTTCATCACTCATGGGTGGCACTTTTTCGAAGTGTGACAATTCTGTCAGGAATACCACCACCAGTGGCATGTGTAGGCCTCAGCTGGAATTAAACTGCTATGTCTGCTCCTGCTACCTATATTATTTAATCATTAAGTTACTGAAGTGTTGTTGTTTATATAGCGAGAATCATTCAGAAGAATATAAATTATATACACCTTTGTGTGTGCTAGTAAACTGAGAACATCACTTAAGGTGAAAGCAGTGCTACGTCACAGTCACTTTGTTTGTTCACATTTCTTCAAGAAAAATATGCGATTTTAGTTCAGTTATTTCGACAAACTGTTGCAGAGTCATTATGTGAAATTAAGAGTTGTACCAATTGTGGGGTTTGTATGTATTTAGCTTTTTGCCCATCACCTCATTTCTGAGGTAGTACTCTGTTGTGACTGACAGCTGTTATGAGTTTCACAAGCTTTTTTAATGCAAAATTGAAATGTGACCACTGTGTCCCAGCTTGACTTGGAGTTGCAAGCAGCAAAGTTATTTTTAACTTCGGCATGCTCTGATGTGATTGGCTATTGGAATATATTATATGCAAATGTTTAGCATAGTCTGCCGTGGTTACTTAGTCAATGGAGACCAATCCCATGCTGTTTGCTGTCAATAGAATAACTGTTCCCGCCATCTTCTGTGCCAGTTTCAGTGTCTTCTCGTTCTCATATTGCATGACCTGAATCTCACGGCGTTCTTGTGTAGATCTGTGCTGCACATACACAAGATGGCAGCAATGTCATCTGCTAGTACGTATTATGGTCATGTTGTCAACGCCATTTTGTGCGGCAACTGAATTGTCCGTCCACTCGTGAGGACATTTGTCGATGCCTAATAACTTAAATTTGTTAATATACCGCTGTCAATCGGCGTCCAGCAATCCGCAAACTATTGTCTTCCGATCACAGTACATGTAAATTTGCCCCACAGCATATCTGGCCACTGCCAGTTGAATTTAGTGACACCACTGCACGCTGTATTGATTCTGTTTTTGTTTGTGGATGTAAAGTCAAACTGTAGTATGCAACAGGTTCATGCCAGCAGGTTGTTCTGTTAAAGCACACGACACACGTGCAGTAACACAGTAACATGTCATTGGAGTAAACACATTAACACAACACTGTCAAGCAGTGTGGACACCGTATTAGAGCAAGTGCATTGCTGTGAATAGTTGGACAGGTAGTTCCTATGTCTGATAACAATAATTTTATTTATTTTTCCAAAAAGTACCATCTATCTATCACATTTTATTACTTCTGAAACACTGTTGTTTATGTGTGACAACTTAATGACTGAAGAGTATTTCGAGTATTTCGCATATAATAGGCATTGAAAACGGTTCTTGCACACATCAGTAATATATGAAAATTGGTTTCATTTTACTGACTGCAAAGAACATCAGCACCAATGCATTCATTGAATGTAGTAAAGAAGAATTTTTGTGTGCTAAAACTTGTTTAATATCAGTTGTTTGATTAGCTGTTGATTTGCTCCTCAGTGCTAGATTTCATCACTCATCTAAATGCGCTCTACAGATCCTTTATAAAATGTATGATCTTTATAGATAGCAGATTCCTCGGTGCCTATTATGAAGTATGTTGATGTGGATATTTTTGTGGAATGTTCTGTATACAAGTTTTGTGGTTTTCATTTGCTGGCCATAACATTCCATATGCTGGCAATATTTGTGGAATTTCAGCCTGTAGACAAAAGTATCACAGTAAAGATAGTTTCATTGGTATAGTTATGTGTACTTGTGTCAACTGTCTACTGTTTATTTGTGTAAATTGCATATTACGTCAGTCTCATGCAACGAAAATGTGATCCAACTAGCATAATGTAGTTGTGTTCTTTCTGATTGGCAGTTTGCTGTTGCACATGTCATAATCTGTGAAATTTCAGCCTGTAGACAAAAGTATCATAGTAAATGCAAATTATTAATGTTACGCTTACAGTGTTATAGTTTTGCTGTCTAAAAAATATTCAGTATAGTTTTTTAACGTTTTTATTATAAAAATAGGACTGCAGCGTTGAACTGTCGAAGGTTTCAAATTAAAATTGATTAACCCCTAATGTATGGACAGCCTGTTGTAGTCACCGTCACACTGTTGTCCACAGTGTGTTTGTTAACCCATTATTGCTGTTTGCTTCACTTGAATCCTTGCTGTTGTTTTATGTTAGAACTAAAGCGAAAAGTTAGAGTGAAAAGTTCCTTGTTTGTGCGTGATAATTGTCACACTGTAATGTCTGTATGCCTTGTGTAGGTGGTGTTATTTGGGCATTCAGTTCAGGATGAATATTACATGTGACATTTGGTTATACAGACTGGGTTAAATATTTTTTGCTTACAAAAACTATTTTTTGTTAATTCTCTATCGACGAAATTCAGTGAGTTAATAGCTTAAGTTTTTTAAAAAAATTGGCAGCAGCCCTGGCAAAGATTACTGGTCATTTAGTGTGACGTGGTGGACTAACGTCCATTGAATTTCTGTATTACTGTATAGTATCGTAACCTATGTTGCTAGTACTAAGAAAGATATTTGTGTGGATTGCTGAACTCATATTTCTTCAGTTATTCAGTTCTTGTGTAAGACATGTTGACTGCTGCTGCGGCGTGCTATGCATCTGTTATGTGACTGGTCTGCAGTTGTCTTGTCATTGTTATAGATACAGTATAGTCGTCATTTTGTTTGTGCTGTGAGCCACTGGTTTTCAGCTAGACCATGCTGTAATGACGAAAATAAATGATACTTGTATGATGTAATTGTTTGTTTACAGTGGTGCTCTTGCTGTCACCAGTTAGGTTTGAAGTGACTGCACAGTTGCACCAAATCTAATGTCGTCTCCTGTCATTTTGTTTCATGCTGACATTCTAGCAGCTAAAGACTGATTTAGGAAAAGAGCTGCAGTCTGCTAGAAAGAATGAAGACAGTGCTGTAGAAACTAATTTGAGGACATCATGTTAGAGGCAAGGCCCGACGTACTCCAGCCTCCAAAAAGTAAAGTAATTCTTTATTATGCAAATGACAAACGCACTTGCTTACAACAATGACGATACATATACACAGACCTTTCGATTTGAGGCGATCAATCGATCGCTCTCACCGATCGATCGCCTAAAGGGGTCCGGCGAGATCGGTTTATCGATCGCCTAGCTGTTTCAATGCATTCCAACTTTCAGTTTCATGTAATTTCACGTATCGACATTGGTTTATTCTGTTAACT
>Ga0209562_1000362_pt1 | contig 15729 bp, 10 predicted proteins | sample WorMetvacBELIZE2_FD_187399 | JGI IMG/M metagenome (GOLD analysis project Ga0209562, IMG submission 187399) | Marine gutless worms symbiont microbial communities from Max Planck institute for Marine Microbiology, Germany - Olavius vacuus BELIZE.2... | ecosystem: Host-associated > Annelida >... | reverse complement strand
GTATTATACGCACTCCTGCTACCAGACCTCTATTTTTGGTGAAAATTGCGCGTATTATATTCGAATTTTTACGGTATTTTATTCATGTACTGCTGTAAACATGTGCGACTGACATGTGTATAATAAACTTTTACTTACTTACTTACTTACTTATATCATCTGTTCATACACTTAAGTTCTTTACATGTCACAGTGACAACTACGTACCTTTATTTGTTTTGCAAACACCACATTTGAGACACGAAAGCGAGCCGTTGGACCATCAGGCAGGTGTGAAATCACCAGACCATCTAAATGTGATCATGAAGGAAAACACATGACAACATTAAAAATGTCATTACACGATGCAACTGCACACTTTGTATGTAGACCTAACTACTGTTGCAAGATAAATTCAGCATAGAAGAAAATATTGGTATCAACGTGTAAATTATCACTAAAATGCTGCGCTTAACACCAATGAAATTTACTCTGATTATAAACCATCCAAACTATCCTCTGTGCAATGCAATCATAAAAACTACAAGAGCATTGATAGTAATGAATATTCTATGCTAACCAGAACTATCTTCTTACAGCTCACATAATCATTAACCCTAAAAATAAATAGCACATTATTCCATATATACACAGAGTACAACAGTATCTACTAGTTTTCATATTCAGTGCAGCGACCAATAGCTTTTTTTGTTTATCAGGCCCATATAAAAATCCTAAAATAAAATGCAATATAAGTATTCAACTCACAATAGACCAACAGATCAACAGAGTTAACAATAACAATACTTGCCACTTGCACATGGCATATTTCACTGCATGACAAGCACATCTCAAGACAGGACATACATAAAAACTACAAAGTAATACTGACATTACTAAACACAACACAAAAAGATACTCGGCTTTTTCTGGTCCTCATTGATAATGAGAAGATCAGTGAAGCCCTGAGAGATGGCTTGTGGAGTAATCTTCTTCAGGTCCAGACCACGTCGATAATAGAGCTCAGAATTGGGGATGCATTTCTTCAGCTCTTTGCAGAATTTGTTTGTTCTCTGCACACGTCAGTAACCACGTGACCGACCGTGCCATCACGTTTATAACAAGTACCGGTAGGCCCGCTATCGCAGGCAATCAGCGCTGCAGCGTGTTTTTAACTGGAGCCAAAATACAACTGCGAAAAGCGTGCATCTAACATCGCTCTATCCTATGGCGTTGACGTCGACAAATGACCATTTGAGTGTTTTATGTCACGATGTTTGTACTTAAAGCAAAATTATGCAGCGTTTAGGCGCTAATTTCTGAGGTATTTGGAGCTTTGAACTTTTTTCTTTATATGGGTTTTTATTTTTTTGCTCCGAAAATCTGGGCTGATTTTTAAAACTCCAGTGGCAACACTGCTGGCTACGTGGTAATGCCCATACGCAGCCGCAGGCTAATATGCGGCGTGCAATAGATGTCGTGCAATGCCATTATCTATCCGCTTAAATCCGCGATCATGTGACACATCCAAACACCTCACTTAGTTCAGTTAATAAACATTGTCAGTAATTAGATAATCGATTGCAATAATCGTGATGCAAATAGAGCATTCGTCACATTTCGTGAAAACATGGCACCCGTGACAACTAGGCCTATTTAATGCAAAATTTGCGATTAAGGGGACGTCCCTCACCAATCATTTTTGCACGAATAGTTAGGCCTATGAATGCCTTACAACTCTGTCGCTGACAGTTTTCACAGAAAGAAATTTATTAGGCCGGGGCGCTATAAACGAAAATAGATCAAAAACCGGCGATTTCGCTCCAACGTGGTCACTTAGACCCAAAATTTCAGGTAGAAGGGGACGTCCACCACATGGATAGTTAGGCCAATGAATGCCCTACAACTTTGCCGCTGAGAGTTTTCACACAAAGTAACTTTGTAGCAGACTTTCTTCAAGCGAAGTGCGATTTTGGAAGAAAAATGGCCATTTTGCGTTTTTGAGCCCCCTTTGGGGACTTAGGGGCAACGTACGATGATCATCTTAGGCTCGATGGAAAGCGCATAGTGGACTTCCTATTAGTGTTAATTGAACTTTTTTTCGCTAGGTGTTACAGCTGAGGCGCTACGAGGGATTATCTGTTCAAAATCGGCGATTACGCTCCAATGGGGGTTGGTTGACCCAAAATTCAAGTAGATAGGGTCGCCCCCACCAACCATTCTTCTTCTCAGAAAACTAGGATAAATTATCTTTCGTATCGTATAAAAATCTAAACATATCTTTCTGCCGTTTTGTCACAATTCACACGTTTGACGGACGGACGGACAGACAGACAGACGAACGGACAGAATTCTCATCGCAAGAGCGCGTCTGCATTCCATGCAGCGCGGTAAAAACCAGTAAATGTAGCATCCTTTTAACTGCCATGAAATGACGACAATATATTGGACCAACAGAACTAATTCTTCAACAAATAATAAGCTAGATCTACAGATAACAAATTATGTGAACCATGTGAGAGAAAAGTAGATGTTGTATTAGTGTGTATGCCTGAGAACACCCTGAAACTATGCACACAACAGCTATGCAGATATAAGTCAAGTCTCTCACAGCCAACAATTCTGAGCCTACAAACAGAGAAACATGTGATACTATAGCCATCAATTAAAAGTTGAACTATAATTAAAACAAGATGGTAGGCACTTAGACTAGTGCTGCGAGATCTAATTGCGGAGGCACGTTAGTTTGACAACGGCATTCTATGCTAATTTTAGATAAGGGCTGTCTAGTAGTGGCAGCCATTAAGTCATATCATGCCATGTGTTGCAGCGAGAGTAATTTCTTGCTGCAAATTATGCAGTTTTACCATAATTTCAGAGGTATACAATGTAAAACTAATGCCTAAATAAAAATCGGAAAAACTGTTTTGTGCACATGCCATCAAACAGGTGGAGTTTTTTGCTAATTGCTAGGCACTGTAGAGGTCTGCTATAACCTATGACAGCTCTACCTGCCAAACTTAATTGAAATCAGCTGAGCCAATTTCTGTTGAATTCAGGTAGAAGAAAACTGCCGTCAAACCCATACATATCGAGAGTAAGGGCTGTCAAGCAATGCCGGCCAAAAAGTACCATAGTGAAGCTGAACACATTGGATGTAAGTTACACTGGGGGCATATGGACAGTCTGAGAAAGCTAAGACTCAATACTTCTTTGGAACTCGCAGTATGACAGCATAAAGACACATCTCACTTGTGACGGTCGATCGGACGTTGTAATAAGAACTTTAGGCACGGTTTCTCGATTAAAATACGAAGCCATTTCATCAACTGACTCATCAATCCCGACCTGCAAAATATGACCATTAACAATCTCCAGTGCAGACACAATCAATAGTATGAAGGAACAAACAATAAACAACTGCTAATATTGTTATGGTAGCATCGGCATATTAACAGCAACGGCAACAGTATCAGCATTGTCAATAAAAACAATACTTCAAAATAAACACTAAATATCTTAATAATGCAGGATGATCACTCGCCAGATGTATGACTTTCATAGCCAACTAACAGCAATAAGCAGCATTATGTATACATTTATTTCATGGTTTATGAAGCAACAACATGCCGTCAATGGCCAAACAAGTGCTACTGCTTAAGACATTTTTATAAACAATTTGTAGTCGTTTACACAAAAAACATAGCCTACAGACATGATCTACTCCAGAAGGTAAGTTTTTGAGAGCTGCTTGAAACATCCTGCTACTACAGTGAGTAGTTTAACAGTAAGAGCCATACAATCCACTGATTTCCCCCGACTTACACCTTTTCCCCAATTACCCGACAGTTTCTTGACCCTCTTTGAATTCCCCAGTTTTCCAGGTAACTGGGCTTCATGAAAATGCTTTACTGACAATCACAGTGACTATAAGAATCACTAAAAAATAAGAATTTACAAAACACAGGACAATCACAGCACATATGAAATATACTGAAGTCACATAAACAAAGATTTAAGCTAAAGTTAGTTAGTTAGTTAGTAAGGTTTAATGTCTCAGTTGTACCACTCAACACAGAACAGGTCATTTCGGAGACAAATCATCCAGGCAATCAATTGCACTAGTACAGATAATGAATACCGGTAGTTAACAAACTAAACAAAGCATGCATACAGAAACCAAAAACAAATAATGCACAAACATGCCCTATCTATCTACATGTAACACTGACAGAAAAATCTAAAGCTACAACTGAGCCTTAGCTCAGTTGCTTCCTATGACATCCAGCTAAGAAACAGGCTGTGTCTATTATGGACACACACAGATGCGTACTTACTTTACTTGCCCAGAACCCACATGAGACCCACATGGGGCACATTAAGATAGAAGTGATACAATTTCACACAAGCACAAAAGCAGTTACCTCCTCATCACCTGGTGCAACCATTGTCTCGTCATACACACGCATGCTCTCAATTGTCTTTGGAACTTGTTTTGGTACCTACATAAAGAAACAATACAAATAATGTTAAAAGTGCCCATTGATGCCCCTGCAATGTTTTCACAGTAGTATCACTTTAATCAGTACATTTTACAGATGATGCTAATAGTACTAATAATATTAATAATGTTTATTTCATTCATATTCTCCACAAGCAGACCATACAAAACAGACAACATCAATGTTACCGGGCAGACGATTTTTTCAGGGCCATTAAGTGTCATAGTGCAATTGTGCACATACAAATAGTCGTATGGTTTTAGACCAATACCAAAGCTGCTTTGATGTTAGGTTCTGCAACTGGTGCCTGAGTGGGAGGAGTCTGCTCACCAAAGATGACTGGTGGCAGCCAGACAGCTCAACTGGCAGTAGAGCAGAGGCATGCACAGTAGCACTGTGCCATTTATCAACTGCCCTATCATTAATAACATCAACTAGATACACGTCTATTTTTTTACAATTAGGACTCGATACAACCAAGCCAATAAGTTATAGTGCAAATAATGCAATTAGAGTTATAAATTTTTTTTAAATTTAATATTTCCGGACAATTTCCATAAATCTCATCGACAGCCTGCAAACTGCTATGTAGATCAATGGCAGCATGCTGCAAGCAGCACCTGTACAGTGCAAGAACTATGACAGTGGCCAGTGAAATAATTACCGTACCAGGCAAATACCTGTATAAGCATTAGTGGGAATAAGAGAATACCACAAAGACACAAAAGCATCCAGTCTGACAGTGATGCATGGAATGCAGACGCTGTCTAGCGATGAGAATTCTGTCCATCCGTCCGTCCGTCAAACGCGTGAATTGTGACAAAACAGAAGAAAGATCTGTCCAGATTTTTATACCATATAAAAGATCATTTGACCTAGTTTTCTGAGAAGAAGAATGGTAGTGGAGGGCGACCCCTTCTACCTGAAATTTAGGGTCCACCGCCCCCGTTGGAGCTAAATTGTCAATTTTGAACCGATATTCGCCCGTAGCGCCTCAGCTGTAACACCTAGCGAAAAAAGTTCAATTAACACTAATAGGAAGTCCACTATGTGCTTTCCAATGAGCCTAGATAATCATTGTATGTTGGCCCTAAGTCCCCCAAAGGGGGCTCAAAAATGCAAAACAGCCAATTTCGGTATAAAATCGCACTTCACTTGAAAGAAGTCTGCTGCAAAGTTTCTTTGTGTGAAAACTGTCAGAGACAAAGTTGTAAGGCAAGCATTCATTGGCCTAACTACCTGTGCAAAAATGATTGGTGGGGGCGACCCCTTCTACCTGAAATTTTGGGTCAAACTGACTGCGTTGGAGCGAAATCACGATTATTTTTTATCTATTTTCGCCCGTAGCGCCTCAGCTGTAACACCTAGCGAAAAAAGTTCAATTAACACTAATAGGAAGTCCGCTATGCGCTTTCCAATGAGCCCAAGATGGATATCGTACGTTGTTCGTAAACCCCCAAAGGGTGGCTCAAAAATGCAAAATGTCCAAAATTTGAACAATAAGCTGTGTTAACTCCGAAACGGTATGAGACAGGATATCAATTACTATCAATCAGTAATAGGAAGTCGCATACGCACTTTCGATCGATACCGACCTCGATGACCTTGAATGGAGTAATAGTACATATAACTTATGTTGCACTTTTTCACCGAATGTGTTAGCTTTGCTGGCCAATTATGTCACAGTGGTTGAAGACAGACCTATAATGTCCGAAAAATAGTGTCTCCCAGTTACAGTATTCCACGTTTGGCCATAACTAACTGGCCATAACTAACCCACCCTGTAGTGCAGTCTCTCTGTGATAGCTGAGCTACTTCTTGTTTATGACCAACAAAAGTGTATCGATCCTTTGGACAGTGCCATCTGCTCATCTGCCCCACTGTCACAAGTTATCTTTAATACACGACAGGAGTCAAATTGTAAAATTGGTCAGTACTTTGTGGCTCTGCCATGTGCATGCTGACTGTTGAAAGCAAGTTGTGCAAAAATGTTTGAATGATGACAGACTGCCATTGACTCGTAAATTTTTTGAAAAAAATAAAATAAAACTTATGTAAAAGACGAATGAGTGTGAGTATCATAGGCCTATAATCAACTGAAGCTTACTAATTACAGCAAACATGTGACTAGTCTTCACAAAATAGTGAATCACGGGAGAATTCATAACACGGTGAAGTTAGAAATTAAGTAAACTATAGTGCAACAAATAAACTGGTGTCACTTCCTGTAGTCCTGTTCTATATGCATTGCAGTTGTCTAAACTAAAAGCAAATTTGGTTGTCCTGTGTCAAAGACACATAGAGCCACACACTTCTTTTCGTCAGCATTGAGCGCTCTCATGCTTACTCCCAGGACACGCCAATTTCCTATCAGTCTTGTCTTACCATGTCAATACAGTCCTTCTCGGTCTTCCTGGCCTTTGCTTTGTAGTATTCGCCTACCAATGTAAGTAAGTAAGTAACAAAAACGATTAGTGTCCGACAATGATGGTGTTACTTCTCTGGCACAACAGTAACTATGGCAGTTACAGTCAAAAATGTGTGTCTTCAGGTGGCTGTGGAGCACACACGTGTGCACTTTGAACCATCTCAGGCTTCTTTTTTTCTTGATAAATAAGTTCGACTGGTTCCCTGGCTTCCTCATTTCAGACTCTTTCTTTCCAAGAGATGATCAATTAGCCAGTTGCCTAAATTATGCAAACGGATAGAATATTGATGCATAGAATATTTAATTTTTATTCTGTGGGTGTGTTCTTTTAGCACGAGGTTACCGCACGTGATATTCGTGGAAGAAAAGGTGCTCATTTTCCTTATTCTCCGTGAAAAAAAGCTAAAATAGTGCAACTCTGAGTCTAACCCTAATCCTAACCCAATTTCCAGAGCAGATTGATCAGATAAATTGGAGTGGTATATTGTTGAATGGTACATTGTTTTCAACAAATCTGGTTCAATAAAAGAACGCACCCAAACGAGCATCCGAAATGGGCGCCAGCTGTCAACAAAACGAGCGCCGACCAATCATCTGTCAGGTCACAGTGGCCTTGCATAAATTAGGCAACTAGCTAATGTGTACAGTGTCTCACCGGAACACGTTAAGTTTATGTAGAGGTGGTGCAGGATCACACTGTTGAAGGGTTACGGCCACTGCCAGTGGACGTGTGTCAACTGTCACAATCTGCTGGTCTTTAGTCAGTGAACTTCTGAACGGCTTGCGCATGTTGATGTCTTGTAGTGACACTAAACACAGACAGTTGTTGACACGTCTTTAATTATATGACACAAACTACGTCATACATCTTAACTTACATAACAACAGTCTACTTTGCTTTTTTCATAATGCCTGCTCCACGGTTGACAAAATATTGAGCCGTTACCGCAATACATGACTGATGTCAGTGATACAATTCCTAGAGTTTGCTACAGTCTTCTTTGTTAGGGAGACTTTAACCTACTGTAAGAACTGTATCATTGACATCAGTCACTTACTGCAGTAGTGGCTTTTCACCATCACTGAACTAAAACTGGCACAGAACCAAACCACAACTGAATTTACTAACACTCACAGCACACAGCAAAAAACTTTAACACAGTAGAACAAGTTTTATAGTGATGATGTACGAAGGTTCAGCAACTATACCACACACTATTATGAGCTGTGAACAACATGCAAAATGTTCCAATGAATCAGTAACACACAATGTCAAGTCATCTTGCATCGTAACACAAATACCACATCACTGTTAGCAATAGCAACCTCTCGCCAACACACAAAATCACGGCATTCAGTTGTATAACAGTGTTATAGCGTTTCAATGTTATCTGATCAAACAATTCAACAAAGTCAAACACTTCTGTACAGACAGATTCCCACTTGCCAGGAATAAAACACAGCTCAATGTGTAGAACAGTGAAATATAGGGCACATAAAATACAAAAAAGGTTAACAACAGAGCAAACAAATATCACTAATGTTAACTTGTGAAAGTTCTTCACTTCTCGATTTCTTTAATCATCTACTGAAATTTACAATTACAGTTTCTAAAGAAGAGCCTAATCCTTAGGAACTATCTTCCTTCAGTGCTTTGACACTGTTGGTTGGGTCATTTGACCCGTAAAAACCCGTCCCCGATATGACCTATAATGTGTTTGGTGGGACGTTAAGCCTTACTCTGTCTATCTAAAGAGAATCTCTGTCTGTGTTGCAGACACTGTGAACAAACACAGGATGGGCAGGCAACACAATTATTTATGTCCATTAGCCATTAGTGTAATTCGTTTTGAAGGTGTTCCCACTATATTCTAGTATTGAAATTCAAGGAATTCTCAAAGACTTTTAATTTTAAAGACCGTGAAGTTGCATTTTCAAGGACCAATTTTCGACGAAAGTTTACAGCATGGACAGTACTATAGCAATATTTAATATCTGTTTCTGTGATTACGGGACAGTTTTAATTGATAAAAACAAAACATGACAACTATTAGCAAATCTTGTTTTAGGCACAATACCTGTTTAATGAAGTTGCTGATATCACGCACTTTGACTTGGTGAATTTAAGGACTTTCAAGGACCTGCTGAATGAAATCTGACGACTTTCAAGCACCTGTCCTGTTTTCAAGTACTTTCAGGGCCTTAAACTTAATAGAAAAAAAATTAAAGTATGGCATGGGAAACCTGTGTAATTTTCTGCACTTTGTGTTAAGTTGCAATTTCATCTTGTGCTTCTGTTCAGAGAGGAGAAGTGAGTGAACACTTTGGTAAATCATAATAACAACATACGGTAGTGTCTGTGTCTCCAATGAAGACACAATTAAAACAAAATGTTTCAAATCAACATAAAATGATGGTAAGCCATTCTGTTATGCAGTGTCATCGTGATGATGCCTAACCATACCAACTTCAATGTTTCTGTTCTAAAAGACCACTCTCTGACATGTATGATGTGCTTAGACACTGTTGGTTGGGTCATCTGACCCGTAAAAACCCGTCCCCATATGACCTATAATGTGTTGGTGGGACGTTAAGCCTTACTCAATCAATCAATCAGCCCGAAATAAAATACTGATAAAAAGTTTTTGTGTTGTCATATGCACGCACTCAACCATTTTAAGGCCATTGACCAGGTTCATCATAGTTCGCTGGTGGTCCATCAAAAGACTGCCATTAAACTCTGGACACTGCTGCAGTGGCAAATTTACAGGCCATATGCTTGTGCTGATGCTCAACCATCAACATCAAAGCAATTGACAGCAGGTGCCCCTGCCATGTCATGTAATTTGTTGAACACAGATGGACCACGGCAGAGTTGCATGCAACATGAGGCTAAGTGGAGACATTACACAGTGCCAGCACAATTACACATGAGGGTACTGATGTCAGTCAATCATTATAATAATGACACATGATAGGCAGCCAGCCAGGCACTGAGCTGGACAAGTGCTGGGTCAATGCTTGCTGTAGTCAGTCTAGCGGCAGTGACCCAGTGACCACTCACTAACAATAGAAGCTGACTTCATTACTGAACCATCGTTGTGCTGGCCTATGACACCAGATACAGCTGTGTATTTTTCACAATGAAGTTAGCTAGTGTCATGTATAACATAAAACATAAAGCTTCGTCATAAAAGACAGTGTGGCCAAATGTCAGATGTATAATGTGTACAAATGCCCTAATACATATTCCATACACGTTTAAATTTCATCTCACTTCAAAATTTGATTTAGAACAAAGTCAAATCCAAATATTCCATTTAAACTTCTGTTAACACTTTCAACAAATGCTGGAATCTGCGTGGAAATATCAGTCAGAATTTGTTGATCTCAGTGCGCATCAACAATGAAGAAAACTGCCTACTAGTGCTGTGTAAATATCAAGCATCAATTCCAAGATGCTTTTATGAATCAACACATTATGTGACCTTGAAAACACATGAATTCATGACTGTGACAGTCAGAAAGACAGACAAAACTGCCATACAAATAAAAGGTGCATGCTTAACAATGGAGAACTGGTACTTAGGTCACTTTAAGAAGTGATTAATAATAACTAACCTCCTATCATGCACCGTTTCCAAGTTATGGCTGATTATTGGTCAAATTTTTGCTAGCAAGAGGGGAGTGCCTCACTTTAATGCTCTCGCTTGGGTGATCCCCTGCCAATATCGCCATAAATGATATATCGCTAAAAACTAGATTATTTGGCTTATATTTCTGCTGCAGAAAGTATTGGTGTATCTTCAACCACTTTTATGTAATCCGTCCGGTAAGCTACCAAACTGGGTGAAATTATGCTGCACTTAGGCTATTACGCCGTTCAAGGTCATCCAAGGTCACCGAGTTTGGTACCAATCGAAACCTCATATGCGACTTCCTGTTAGTGACTAATACAAACTTAGCTCCTATCTTGCACCGTTTCCGAGACACAGCGTTTGATAGGTCCAAAATCGCTTTATTTGGCTACTCCAAAATCACTATATTCAGCTACCCCTCGTGTTTAACTCCCCCGACGAAGAAATTCCCCGTGACTATCTCCGTAAAATTTTACTTGGATGTCAACAGATGGCCAACGTACCAAATAGTGTAGAAAATTACTGAAAATTTCAATCGCCTGAGTAGTACAGACAGACGACAGACGGACAGGTGATGACACATCACTAAAAAGTGATAAAAACTGGCAGCTGTAATTTGAGATAAAAATATATGGGACAGGCAATATAAATAAGGAAGTTGATTCAAATCAGGAAGTTGGTTATCTTTTCATTTTATAATAGTAACTGATGACATGTTAATAAAGGATGCTGTTATCTGTATGTCTAACATTTCATTACTTCCTCTATTGCTTCCGATAGTTTGCGCTGCTTTGCCAAACGGTTTCCAGCACCCATACCAAAACCAGTAGAGCAACTGCAGTTACAACTGCTATACGAATGATAGTGAATGAGTGACCATGGCTTAACCTCCGAGGCTCTCACTTGACACAACAGATCATAAAATCTAACACATTAACAGAAGCTAAAGCCTTGAATCATTGTCGCATATCTGTTACATAATTTATGCATCAAGCATAAATAATCTGGCTTGCAAGTAGCTATTCTTCACATGGATACACAATGTACAATCAAGTGTTAAAATACTTGAAAGTACACAGCAAATTAAACTGTGTTACAGGGAGCACAAATACTCTGTGTGTGAATCAACTTCAGTTCTCAAGGTCAGAGATCAAGGTTCAAGGTCAAATGTTGTCAAAATGTAATCACTTTTAGGGACGTGATAACACATATTCCTACCAAAGTTCTATCATCTTTTCAAGCTTTTGTGCAAACAGACACCATGAAAAAATATACCTGCTTTGCCAACATGGCTGGTATGCAGATAACAAATATTAGACCAACATCAGGTTAACTCTGCCACTCAAGTAACAAAAGAATGCTCAGTAATCAGTCACACACATGCCAGTTTTATACAGCACGCCACTAAGGACTGTGAGTCTCAACTTAAACCACTAACGAACGCAACACATGCTCATGTCACTGCAGTCACAACTGACCACGACGTCTCGATACTCCAGGACGTGCAGACCTTCGAGAAACTCCACTCCCTTTTGTCTCAACATCTAAAGTATGTTTAGTTTTTGTGTAACGTTTATAAATAACTTTATAAGTATACAGAAATTACACAGGAATAATGTACGAAGCATTTAGACAATAACACAAAATGATCTCCCCACTACAACTACTCATCATTAACAAGTTAAACACTGACGTTAGAGTTAACCTGTCATTTAGGATCACACACACTCAAGCTTATTTTCTCACATTATGACCCTGACATCAATCAATCTATGTCTTACATCACATCTGTGATTCTTTGAACTTGTCACTCCTGCATGCTGTTCTGTCTACATCTATACTACACACACCACGTGCATCAGTGCGTGACGGCTGGCCAGCCAGCCACGGCCGCGGCAATAATGGTTGGCATCATTAGGAGACAGGCTTCAGGCTCGGCAATTAAATCTCCACTCACATAGCTGTCGTGGACAGCCTTAGTTACACACAATGACATGCTCATAAACTGGTGCATACAAATACATGAACCTAACAGTTCTATTAATGTTTCACCGAGACAGAGTCAGGGGTGCATATTCAACATAGTGGCATATTGTAGTTCTGCATTATACAATATGGTATGGATATCTAAACTAAAACGCCTCACTTCAGTGAACAAAGCATTAGCAGTAACACTTCTCAAGCCTATTAGACACAAACAAGTTTCAGCTTTGACAGCATGGTGACGTATAACACCATTTCACAAAAAAAGTCCATTACATGTGATACTAACTAGCAACTGATTCAATATATCAACATATATCAAAGTATTTCTTAATTACGAAAACTACATGTGTGAGAATCTAAAAATCACAAAAAAACCACAGAAAGAGTGAAGACGAGATACATACTGCACCGAACAATAATTAACGGCTATTCAAACAGATTAAGATCACCTGCATATTGGCTACATAGGTCTAATGTGAGATCATGGAACCTGGAACCTATGCTCAAAAATCAAGCATCTATAGTACCGTCTAAAAAAATTCTTACATTAAGCAAGCTTAAAGGAATATCAAAATTTCACCTTCTTCAACGGTATGATTCAGTTGTGTGATGGTTATCTTTAGCCGACTGACGCGATCGTTCAACTGTGCCATCCGCGAGAAAGAGTAGCATGTTTCATGATACAACTCAGTAAAAAGATCCTCGGCGTGAGCACTCAGTGAACTCAACTGGCGAATCATGTTTGCTAACGTCGAGTTGCTTACACATTCCAACTCATTATGAATGTTCTTGTCGACGACAATGCGGCTGATATGTTTCGGCTCAACTGTCCGCTTTACTAGCGGCATCGCGGCGGTCTACTGCACGACACAACAGGCTTCACAGTCATTTCACTTTCAAACTGAATCATTATTTTCGTTAACAGCTATTGTATAAGTAATTTTATTTCCAGGAGGAAAGTTTCAGTAGGATCCTAACCATCAGCCTATAAGAATATCATGTGCTGTGACACTGCATGGGAGTCAACTATAATACTATTTACCAGTATAAATGATACCAAAAAGGCTTTTTAAAATACAGGCCACTAGTGAGCTAAAAGTCATCGTCATTAGAGCTTGCTTTGATCAACTAAGAAAGTGCTCAACGATCGTAACGGGGGTCACCAACAGTGATCGAAGGCTGCTGTGTGTGACCACCAGAATCAACCCTCCTAATGACCCTTCCAAGAACAGGCCGGCTGCTGACTGCCTGACTGCTGCCCTGGGACACACAGGTGTCGAAACATGCATCAGTGTTAATGCTGCCCGCGTTGCCTCCCCACCCACGACGTGTACGTGGACCACCAATGATGACCTGCACCTCTGCTGGTGACGTGCCGCCGCCGTCATTGGCGTCATTGGTGGTTCCTAGTCTAGGGACCACCAACGACGGCGGTGCCACGACTGCTGCTAGTGTTGCCTAGCTTGTCAAGTCTGTTAATTTCATTATTCTCACGCTCATCGTGCTGTCTTTGTACAGCCCTGTGCGGCAGGAGTGACAACTGAGACAGTTATCCTGACGGCTGGGTGCCCAACAATCGAGAGCTAGTACCTTCCCGACACAGTAGTGCCTCGCTGCAGCAGCATTTTATGACCGTCTTGTCACTCTTGTACACCCTGAAGATTCTGGTGTCTGGTTGATAGTCTGATTGCAGCCACTGTGACGTCATAAACCAGATGCCACCGATTAGGCAGATCGGATGTAGGAGTGCAAATGCCGTTTTCTCCCTGATAGTTTCCTCAATGCGATGGCCTATGTCATTATCGGTCTGACACTAGTTATAACAGTGGACCACTGGTAACTGTTCTGCTAACTGTGTGAGGCTATTTTCTTGTTATTTTATGTATGCATTTTGAGTATTAAAAGCATTCGATTTTGCGTTAATCCTTGCACAGATCACTGTACGGCCACTACAACCAGTGTTGTCAAGTAACGAAGTAGATCTACTTCGTTACTCTACTTAAGTAGATTTTGTTGGTATCTACTTTCTAAGAAGTAGATTTTTACAAACTACTTTCCACTTGTAACTTTCTCCTGCAAGTATCTACTTTCTACTTCGTTACTTCTCTCGAAAACATGTTGTTACTACAGTAGAAATTAGCGCGTTATAAATTCTTTGCGGATTTGTGGACGCAGATTACACAGCATAGCTATAGCTGCGTTTAGCGCGGTAGTTTGTTGGACCGATCATTTGTTTATTGTGAAAATGGCAAGTGCATACAGAAACACCGATTTATTGCTAGCAATTTTTTTGGCCCTTACAGACAGGGCGCCAATTTACTGCTAGAATCGGCAATTTATTTTTAGTCCTGCACTGCACTGAAATTCAAGTAAGCACTGTCACCGATTATGTAACTCATTGTTAGCCACTCCAGGCAGCACTTCAAGGCTGCATTGCTGCTCGTAATTACTGTTACTGCCGCCTGGTATGCGTTGCAGTACTCGCCGTACTCGCCTGCATAGTTTAGCATGACTGTTGCTCAATCACCAAGTTCCCAGCTTCATTGGATGAAGATGAAGACACAGCAGGCCAGTCCGTCTGCTCATACTTACAATTATCGCAAGAATTACATCGACTCACCGGAATAATTATGTCACCTGAATAGCTGGACGACAGGAATAAAACTTGGCCTATACCAAGACATAACTATAGGCCTAATTCACGTAATCATGCAAGCGCAGCCGAGCCGCCCAATGCTGCGATGGCTCGGTACCCCGATGGCTTGGTCCGTTGCTCACTGTTGCGGTTGCCGGTGACGAACTGTCTTCCGTGGCTACTGCCGATATGTCCAGACATTTCGGCACTGGTGCAGAAGTGTCTTACAGACACTTCGGCACTAGTGCCGAAATATCTTAGGTCCAAACTGTCCATGGTCAAAAGTGTTTGTACATAGTATACGATGGAGTGAGAGGGCCGAACGGCAAACGCCAAAAACTACGCAAGCCAAGTACACCGTACTGTTGAAATGTTACTAACACAATACCTGAAAACTATGTTATCTCGGTTATGCTGTATTTTTACTACGATAGGGCATTAAAAAGATACAGATCTATTACAAAATTTATTACTTCTTCAGTTCTTCTTCTTCTTCGATATCTTGAAATGGCCTCTGAGTGCCAACTTCCAACTGAGTATAAACAGCAACTGTAAAAACAC
>Ga0209562_1000360_pt1 | contig 15765 bp, 15 predicted proteins | sample WorMetvacBELIZE2_FD_187399 | JGI IMG/M metagenome (GOLD analysis project Ga0209562, IMG submission 187399) | Marine gutless worms symbiont microbial communities from Max Planck institute for Marine Microbiology, Germany - Olavius vacuus BELIZE.2... | ecosystem: Host-associated > Annelida >... | reverse complement strand
TGAAAAGTAGGCCAGTATCAAATTATCAGGTTAATATTAACAGGATATTATGGTGTATGCGAGTTATCAGGGCGAGTTTGCCTGAAAAGATGGGATATATCAACTTATCAGGGAAAATTGACATGATAATCAATGGTTATGCACAAAAACCAATAAAAAGGAGGTAGACAGATGAGTCCAATGGCACTGAAAGGAGCAGTAGCAGCTGAAGAGGTATTCCCGGATGAAAAACTGAAACATGCACCAAAGCTCACCTATGATCCAAAGCGCCAACTTCATGTGATACACACGGAGCATGGAGAGGAGGAGGCGCTACGCCACCCGTCGGTCATAACTGCAACTATGCAGACTCCTACTATTTCTGGTGGCGCTTTGGATGACGAGGATCCCCCTGCAGACGGATAGTTCGTAATTGTTAAGAGTGTGACCGCCGGAATGGTAGGCGGGCACACTAACGATCCTTCTACCGTCAAACTTCATTGAATAGAGACAAGTCGTGACCATATTGATTTTAACAGAGGAAGGTGATGTACATGCTGATTATGTCATCAAATCCATTCAGCATTTGGGCGGAGAATGTATTAGGTTCCACACTGATACCTTAATAGGTAATACCAGATATTCATATTCTTTTTCGCGCTCAGGCCTATACGATAGAATGACAATAATCGATAGTGATCGAAGCTTTTCATGGAACGAGATAAAGGCTGTTTATTACAGACGTCCTCGCAAACCACTTGCGCCATCAATTATCAAGGACGATGGTACGAGAGACTATGTTCAAACAGAAGCTGATTCACTTTTGCAAGGCATTTACCAGAATATGTTAAAAGGCAAGCTATGGATAAATGATCCTACTAGCAATAGAACTGCTGGGAATAAGCTTGGGCAATTGCGTACGGCATTTTACATTGGGCTCCAAATCCCCGACACGATAGTTACAAACCAACCAGAAGCTGCGTATCAGTTTTTTCTCGAATGCGATAAGGGCCTTATATGCAAGTCGATGAAGCAAGAATTGGCAATATCCAACGATCGTTCCGTATTCATCTTCACACATGCTATTCCACGGACGGCTACTTTAGACACCTTTGAAGAAGTTCGCTTTGGATCAAGTATACTGCAGCGGCGTGTGAGAAAGGTCAGTGATCTTCGAGTTACCCTGGTCGGACAACAATGCTTTGCGGTTGAAGTCGAGAATGACATGGTAGATTGGAGAAGTGCTGATCCATACTCGCTGCACCACAAGATCATTGACCTACCCTCAGCCTTGGAGCGCAAACTGTTCGAATTGCAGAACAGTTACGGTCTTGTTTCATCGCAAATTGACTTACTGCGAACACCTAATGACGAGTATGTCTTCCTTGAGATCAATCCTAATGGTCAGTGGCTTTGGATTCAACTTCTCACTGGCATGCCAATAGCCGAAGCAATAGCGAATATTCTAATGGGTAATTGTAAAGATATGGATAAAAACGATGCATAACAAAGCGCATCGAGAGGGACGCCAAGAGCTCTGCGGTTTTTCGAGCATAGTCTTCCGCTTCAAGTTCACGGGCAATTCAAGCAAATTGCCCCGTACTCTTGGCGCCCCTCATGCTTATCGTTAGGCGATACGAAAAATGTCAGACGACCCTGAAAGAACAACTCCACTCGGACTAATTAGATACTCGAAGGATTTCAGAGACGCATCACTAGCTGCCGACGATAAATTGGGTACGCAGAAAGGATACGAGATAGTTGCCCCTATTCCAGTCTTATACCTAGTTGCGCACTCGATCGAACTCTCCCTCAAGGCATATTTGCTTCACAAAGGTATCCAACTTAAGGAGCTACGAAAGTTCAAAAAGTATGGACATGATCTAGCCAAGTGTCTAAAAAAAGCCAAGGAATTAGGTTTAACCCAACTTGTCGAAATAGAAGATATCGAAGAAGGAGCGCTCCAAACTTTGAATAACTTATATTGCAGAAAGGAGTTGAATTATATTGTTACAGGCTTCAAACAGTTTCCAGTGTTTGGGCCTTTAGAGATATTGAGTAAAAAGCTACTTTTAGAAATAGGAAAAGAAGTTGGTTATCCAGCAAATCGTCTCGCCTAACAAGCGCATGCAGTCGGACCAAAGTGCCCGCTGCGCGTGCACTTTGGCCGCTAATGCGGGGCGTTAGGCAACATAAACATGAAAAGTAGCTGCTACATTGCAGAAGCCATTGGGACATTCGCGTTGGTGTTTGTGGGTTGCGGGGCGATCATCGTCAACGAGGCATCTTCCGGCGCCCTCGGACACGTTGGTGTGTCCATGGCGTTTGGCCTGGTGGTCATGGCTATGATCTACGCGATAGGTAACATCTCAGGGGCGCACCTCAACCCCGCAGTCACACTCGGATTTCTGTTTGCCGGCCGCCTGGATAAACGATCCGTTCCCGCATACATTGGCAGTCAGGTCGTTGGAGCGGTAGTGGCTGCCGGCGTGCTGCGGGTTATTTTCCCGGAGAGCACGACACTGGGAGCCACGGAGCCGAGTGTAGATATGCTCCGCGCCTTCAGCTTTGAGGTGGTTCTTTCATTCCTGCTGATGTTCGTCATCCTGAACGTCTCCACCGGTCACATGGAGAAGGGAATCATGGCAGGCGTGGCCGTGGGAGGAACCATCGCGTTGGAAGCCCTGGTAGGCGGGCCTGTTACCGGAGCATCCATGAATCCTGCGCGTTCTTTGGCTCCGGCAATCTTGTCGGGTGAGCTTTCTGCGCTCTGGATATACATGACTGCCCCCGTCCTGGGCGCCTGTCTCGCTCACCCAACGTGCAGATGGATTCAGGGTCCTGCGTGCTGCGCGCCGGAGAGCGGAATGGAGCAATCTCATGACTGAGCGGATTCGCGTCCTTTTTTTGTGTACGGGAAACTCGTGTCGAAGCCAGATGGCGGAAGGACTTTGTCGGCATTTGAGAGGTGACATCATTGACGCCGCCTCGGCAGGCATTGAGACGCACGGTCTGAACCCCCTCGCGGTAAAGGTCATGCATGAAATCGGGATCGACATCTCAGGCCACTACAGCAAGACCGTTGCCGATCTCGGCAACCGAGAATTCGACTACGTGATCACGGTATGTGGTCATGCGAGCGAAACGTGCCCCTTTTTCCCCGCGAAGACAAGGATCATCCACCGAGGCTTTGATGACCCGCCAAAGCTGGCCGCGCACGCGTCCGACGAAGAAGAAGCCCTGACTCACTACCGACGCGTACGAGAGGAGATCAGGGAGTACATCGTGTCGCTTCCCGAAACACTGAAAGCCGAACCATCGGCTGCGGGCGACGCGGACGAGCCGCGCGCCTGAGCCGACATGTTATGTGAAAAAAATCAGAAAATGAAAAATAAGATTTTACTTTCAGGCATGCTTTTTATATCAATTGGAGCTGTCTTCTTGCTGTTAGAAAATACGTTCTATCAGTATGTAGATGAAAATGGCTTACTTCATGAAAGCTTATTTCTTCCTTTGGGTATGTTTTCTCTAATTTTTGGTTTTATATTGCTACTTATTTACATGGCAAAAATATTAATGCGGCTTTTTTCAAAAAGTCATGATCGAAATTAATACTGCAATTCCTTTTCAAGCAAACTGGTATTAAACATGGTTTCCAAGTTATATGGTTTGGTTCGTTTTCCTATCATTCGGCATCGAATAATATGCACAGTCGCGTAGTACACGTGCCAAATAGCAAGCCGGTTAAGTTCACTCAGCCAGCTATCGCTGGCTGCGCGGGCAATATCCTACGTTGCGCGGTGCTTAAAATCTCGCCTATCTGCATGATATGTCTCGATTTCTGTGCTCCGTGCGCCTTGTCTTTCGTTCCGCTCGCAGAATAAATCAGCGTTTCCCTAACAAGGCAAATGCACTCGGACGTTAAAAAGCGTCGTTCGTTCCTTGTTTAGTTTTTTTTCTGTCGGCGATATGGGGCTATTAGTCGACGCGCTGCCTATCACACGCTTAAACTGTCCTCCTCATTTCAAGGTACAATGCTGCGCTTAAACCTTTCATTCATCGGCAGCTTGGCTCCGTCCCGTTAGGGATCACAAAAGAGATGCACCATGGAGAATTATCAACTGTTAAAATCCATCCATTTACTTGGCGTAACTATTTTCCTCGGAAATATTATCGTCACTGCGGTCTGGAAAATGTTGGCTGATAAGACAAAAAATCCAGCTATCGTTGCATATGCTCAACGGCTTGTTACTATTACTGATTTTGCATTCACAGCAATAGGTGTTCTGTTAATTCTTATTTCAGGAAGAATGATGGCTTCAAAAATTGGTGAAATAAGCGATATTTTGTGGCTGTCTTGGGGGTGGTGGCTATTCATAGCATCAGGGATTATTTGGGTATTTATCCTAATTCCTGTACAGATAAAGCAGGCTAAATTGGCAAAAGATTTTTCCACAAAAAAAGAAATCCCCGAAATATACTGGACACTGTCAAAATATTGGATCATATTCGGGGTTATCGCCACAATACTTCCACTTGCCAATTTGTATTTTATGGTTTTTAAACCAACATAAAAATTCTAACAAGGCAAATTAACACAGGCGCAATACTCGTTGGCGCTTGCGTTACCCCGGTGATTTACATCGTTAGGCAGATTGAACGTTGAAGGGAGTCTGTGTTTGCAACTTTTATCAGATCGTCGCCGAACCACTGGAAGCCTGACGATTTCGACCTGTCGAGTGTAAGGCTTACCGAGCCACTGCTTCACATCACGAAGACAATTTGCCTGCTTGAGTCGCGCTGTGACGATTACGCAAAATACTTGCAGGCAATCTTTCGTGGACGCACGGAAGACTGGACATCAGCGATCAGCCGATGGAATTTTGAAGAGTGTCAACATGGCGCGGTGTTGCGGGCCGTCTGTGAGGCGGGAGATCACAAGTTTGACTTCGATTATTGCATGTCGAGATACGAATTCCTGGTGTCCTATCACGCGCCCACTGGTGAACCTGTACGCGGTTCTGTAGTTGCCGAAATGGTGTCACGGTGCGTGGTTGAGGCGCTCGCGAGCACACTTTATCGTGTGCTAGCGGATTCATCTCTCGATCGCAATACAAGTGCCGTCTACTCCGCACTAGCGCGGGACGAAGCAAAACACTACGGAATGTTCCTGAAAATGCTAAACGCTGAGGCAAAGGAGAATCCCAGGATCGGTGTTCTTTCGAAATGCCGATTTGCACTGCAGCGGATGATCGAGCTCGAAGATGCACAAATCATGCACGCATCTTCTGTCGTGGCAGGCCGCGCTGATGGTACTATTTTCCGGCGACGGGAAGCAAATTGGCTTCTCTCAAGGCTGTATCGTTACTACCGTTGGGGTCATATTCGCTACGCGGCACGGATGTTACTGCGTACAATTGATTTGCGCGCCACACCTGTCCCAGTCTGGACCGCTACAATGGCAATATGGTTGGCAATCCGGATTCGATGGCTGTGGGCGAAACTGGCTTCCTTTGTGGTGCCGATGCAAGTACGATAGACTTGCATCTGTGTAAAGCGTTCCCTTTGGGCACTCATTTTCTATGGCATATTTTTAATGGGGTAATGGTTGCACTATTGTTACAGGGGCTTATCAGAGTGGAGCAGAAAACATGACAAGGCAAATGCGCGGATAAATTTCAGCTACGGTTGTTCCTTCATCCGCTTTAATATGCCGGTGAGCTTTGTTGATAAGCCGACGCACCGAGCTTCGGCCTATCACACACACTGAAGCTGTCCTACTCATATCAAGGTACAATGCTTTGTATTGACCTTTTATTCGTTGGCAACTTGGTTCAGTCCCGTTATCCGATAAAAGAGGAGTCAAACATGATCGAACCAAAAAGCTCATTTCCTGTATTTACAGTTGAAAACCTCGGCGCAGCGAAATCCTTCTATACAGAAAACCTTGGCTTTGATGTTGTTTTTTCGGGCGATTGGTACATACACTTGATTTCGAAGTCGGGCGTGCAGGTGGGTTTTCTGTTGCCAGACCAACCAACCCAACCTCCGATTTTTCGCAAGCCATACATTGGTGAAGGCGTTATTTTCAGCCTGGAAGTGGAAGACGCGGATACCGCTTTCGCAGCAGCAAAATCTAAATCACTCAACATAGTGCTTGAGTTGCGGTCCGAGGATTGGGGGCAACGTCACTTCTGTATCCATGATCCGAACGGGATTTATCTGGACATTGTTCAGTCGTTTGAACCGACTGAAGAATATCAGAGTGATTATGTATCGGAATAAGAGCCTTACAGACCTTAAAAACATCGGCAAGAAAATCGCCGTTCGTTTGAATGAGGTCGGGATAGTTAGCGAAGACGATCTGAGGCGAGTTGGTGCAGTTGGTGCACATCGTATGATCAAGGAGAGATATCCGGACGAGACATTGCCGGTCTGTTACTACCTGTATTCGTTTGAAGGTGCTTTGACTGACGAGCATTGGGATGCAATAGGTGAGCAGAGAAAACAGCAGCTCAAAGCACAAATCGGCTGACAAGGCGCTGCACCGGACGGCAAATCCGCCGCGCCTCATTGCCGCCAGTGAGCTTTAACAAAAATTGCTTTAGTTGGAGGCGACTCCACGGATGAAGGAAGGTTTCTCAAAACTGAAACGTCAACTAAATCCCATGCCTGACTGGGTAAAGAAAGCCTTGGTGGACAGAGGGGTCATGGACGAATACAAACAAAGGCCAGCGTATCAGCAAAATGACTACCTTGGCTGGATCAATAGCGCCAAGGGGCAAGAGACAAAACTGAAAAGGCTTAATCAAATGCTTGATGAACTGGAGCAAGGAGGCGTGTATATGAAAATGAAGCACTCTGCCTCAGCGAAGCCCAAGTGAAACGGAAAAGGACATGTTAATAACCCAACCGGCGGGATAAAGCATAACGCGGAACGAGCGGCGCTTTTTTCCGTCCGGGAGCATTTGCTTTGTTATGCGTCGCTCGTTGCCTCGATGTCCGTCAATACCTGCTGCCTGAGCGCGTAGAGTTGATCCAGCGCCTGACGTGGCGTCAGATTATCAACATCCAGCGACAGCAACTGTTTGAGCAAATCATCGTACTGCTGTTGCAGTTTGTCCAGTCTGTCCGTCTGCTTTATGTCTTCTGCGACTTCCACCGCAAACAAATCAGCCTGGCGTGGCGTATTAAAGTCTAGCGCACGATGCTCCAGCTGCTGCAGCTCCTTGCGTGCAGCGTGCACTACGGCAGAAGGAATTCCCGCCAGTGCGGCCACCTGTACACCGTAGCTCTGGTTTACCGGCCCGGCAGCCAGCTTGTGCAAGAAAATTATTTGATCGTTGTGCTCAACAGCTTCCAGATGCAAATTGGCCAGCGCCGAGGACTCTTGCTGTAAGGTCGTCAATTCAAAATAATGGGTGGCAAACAGGCACATACAACGGTTATGCGTCAATAGACGACGGCAGATGGAAAAGGCCAGCGCCAGACCATCAAAGGTCGAGGTGCCGCGCCCGACCTCATCCATAAGCACCAGACTGTTAGGCGTCGCCCTGTGCAGTATGGTGGCCGTCTCGGTCATTTCCTCCATAAAGGTAGAACGCCCTGAAGCCAGGTCATCAGACGCACCAATGCGCGTAAAAATATGGTCAATCGGACCGATACTGACGCTTTGCGCTGGTACATGGCTACCTACCGCCGCCAACAACGCAATCAACGCCGTTTGGCGCATGACTGTACTTTTACCACCCATATTAGGACCGGTAATAATCAGCAAACGCTTATCTGGAGTCAATTGCAAGTCATTGGCGATAAAGTTGTCACCGCCGCTCTGTAGCATATCTTCAACGACCGGATGGCGTCCGGCGACAATATTGACCTGCGCTTCAGCAACCAGCTGTGGACAACACCAGTTACGCTCATAAGCAGTCCGTGCAAAAGCACTCAACATATCAAGCATGGCCAAAGCCGCTGCAATCTTGAGCAATCGAGGCGTTTCGTTTTGTAGTTGTTGCAGGATGCTTTCAAACAACGTCCTCTCGCGGGCCAACGCCCGCTCGCGCGCTGACAGTGCCTTGTCTTCAAAGGCTTTTAATTCTGGCGTTATATAACGTTCGGCGTTCTTTAAAGTCTGGCGGCGACGGTAGTCATCCGGCACTTTGTCGCTGTGGGCGTTCGTCACCTCTATGAAAAAACCGTGTACCCGGTTGTACTCGACCTTCAGGTTGGGAATCTGCGTACGTTCTTTTTCACGCGCTTCCAGTTGCAGCAAAAACTCGCCGCAATTAGCCTCAATTGAACGTAGTTCATCGAGTTCTTTATCGAAACCGTCTGCGATAACGCCACCGTCTTTTAGCTGCGCCGCTGGTTCGTCGGCTATGGCGGCTTGCAATAAATCCACCACCTCAGTCGGCGCGTCTAATTGCGCATGGCACCAACCCAGCAGGGGAGCTTGTTGCAAGGGGTCGTTTTGCCTGTCTTGCGTGCAAATAGTGTTTTGCAGTGGCTGCAAGTCACTTAAAGCTGCCCGCAAGCCGGACAGGTCACGCGGCCGTGCCGACAGCAAGGCAACGCGTCCGGCAATGCGTTCTACGTCAGCCATACCCTTCAAATTGAGACCTATAGCTTCGGCCAAACTTGCCGATTCGTTTTGCAGCACGCTCACTGCCTGATGGCGCGCCCTGGCCTTCTCTTGGTCACGTAGCGGATGATGCAAGCTATGTCGCAGCAAACGGCCACCCATGCTGGAAAAGCAATTATCCAGCACCGACAACAAGGTTGGCGACTTATGTCCACGCAAGGTTTCGGTCAACTCCAGATTACGTCGCGCAGCGGCGTCAAGCCCGATAAATTCACCCTCGCTCTCTAGCAGCATGCCCTGTACGTGTGGCAACCCGTGTGGTTGCGTGTGACACGCGTATTGCAGCAAAGCACCAGCTGCCGCCAGTGCCAGCCTTTCATCTTTAACGCCATAGCCAGCCAGCGATGATACGGAAAAATGACTACACAACAGCCGACAGGCGGCATCGTATTCAAAATGCCAATCCGGCTGGCGGTTAAAGACGACCATTTTCTCCTGCGTGGCAGGTTGAGGGGCTGATTCAGGCAAGAGAATCTCTGCAGGTCTTACACGCCCCAAAGCCGCTTCAAGCCCAGCTAAAGCGGTTTGCATGATACGTAGTTCGCCTTTCGACATGTTTAACCAGGCCAGCCCGGCTGCGTTTTTATCGCATAGCAAGGCGAGCAACAAGTTATCGCAATTGTCGTCCACCAGTTCTTCATCAGTTAGCGTTCCAGGCGTCAAGATACGCGACACCTGACGCTCGACAGGACCCTTGCTGGTTGCCGGATCTCCGACCTGCTCGCAAACTACAACCGATTCACCCTGACGCACCAGGCGCGCCAGATAGTTTTCCGCTGCGTGATAAGGCACACCAGCCATCTTGACCAATTGCCCGTTGCTGCTACCGCGCGAAGTCAGGGTTATATCAAGCAGACGGGCAGCTTTTTCAGCATCTTCAAAAAACAGCTCGTAAAAATCCCCCATACGGTAAAAAAGCAATGTGTGCGGATGCTGCGCTTTCAGGCGCAGATACTGCTGCATCATGGGGGTGTGTCGTGCTATTGATTGTTTTTGCTTTTCTACACTTTTGGCCATTAATCGCTCATCATAGTTCGTAAATACAGTAAGTTACGACTATTCTCTTTGTTTAATGGAGATTCATGGTGCGTCATTGAATCTCGCCTTGGTAAAAAATGTGTAGCTTATTCATGCTGCCCCTCACCGATGGAGACGCTGTTTTTTGTCTGCGCGGGCGAAATCCTGCGTTGCGTGATGCTCGAAAAAAACTTTCGATTAACTTATTGTACGCAATGATGTAGCTATTTCTCTAAAGCTGTTCAACCCGGCTTCAATATTATCAATAATCTCCTCTGCCAGATCTTCCGGATCAGGCAGGTTTTCCAGATCAGCCAAGGATTTGTCCTTTAACCAGAAGATATCGAGGCTGGTTTTGTCCCTGGCTACGATGTCTTCGTAATCGTATTTGCGCCAACGGCCTTCCGGGTTGGCTTCTGCATCCCAGGTTTCTGTTCTGTCGTGCCTGTTGTGGGTGTTGTAGCAGTCTATGAAATCTTGCAGGTGCTCCAGGCGCATGGGCTTCTTCTTGAGGGTGTGATGGATATTGGTTCTGTAGTCGTATATCCAGACCTCTTTAGTCCAAGGCTCTTTCTGCGCCGGACGGTTATCGAAAAAGAGGACGTTTGCCTTAACGCCGTTGGCGTAGAAGATACCGGTTGGTAGCCTCAGGATGGTGTGGAGTTCTGTGGTCTCCATCAGTTTCTTTCTGACGGTTTCGCCAGCGCCGCCTTCGAAGAGGACGTTATCGGGGACTACAACGGCGGCGCGGCCGGTGGATTTGAGCATGGCGCGGGTGTGCTGCACGAAGTTGACCTGCTTGTTCGAGGTCGTGGCCCAGAAGTCTTGCCGATTGTAGGTCAGGTCGTCCTTTTCCTGTTCGCCTTCTTCATTGGTAAAAGTCATGCTGCTCTTTTTACCGAAGGGTGGATTGGCCAGCACCATGTCCACGGTATGCGCGGGAGGGGCTATTAGGGCGTCATTGGAGCTGACGGCGCTATCGCCGTCTATCTCTCCGATGTTATGGAGAAACATATTCATCAGACACATGCGTCGGGTATTGGAGACGATCTCATTGCCGCTGAAGGTTTCGTGCTTGAGGAAGGCTTTCTGTTTCTTGTCGAGCTTGCCCTTTGTTGATGAATTTGGGCCTACCAGATGGTCATATGCAGACAGGAAGAAGCCACCAGTACCACAGGCAGGGTCTGCAATCGTCTGCATCGGCTCGGGTTGCATGCAGGCGACCATCGCTTTGATCAGTGAGCGAGGGGTAAAGTACTGACCGGCACCGGATTTAGTGTCTTCAGCATTCTTTTCCAGTAGCCCTTCGTAGATGGTGCCCTTGGTATCGGCATCGAGCATGACCCAATCGGTGTCGTTGACCATATCTATCAGGCGGGAGAGCTTGGCCGGGTCTTGGATTTTGTTCTGGGCCTTGGTGAAGATATGGCCGAGCATGCCCTTCTTGTTGGCCAATTCTCTTAGCAGGGTGATGTAGTGACCTTCCAGCTCTGCGCCCTTTTTGGTTTGCAGGCTGTTCCAGTCGTACTCTTCTGGAATACCGACATCCCGGCTGTAAGGAGGCTTGCTGTATTCATCAGCCATCTTCAGGAAGATCAGATAGGTCAGCTGCTCCAGGTAGTCGCCATAGCCAACACCGTCATCCCTGAGGGTGGTACAGAAACTCCAGACCCTGGAAACTATCGTGTCAGCAATCATGGTCGTATATCCGATATTGGTTTAAAATTAATATTATGAAAGTAAAAGCTCTGGCAAGAACCAATCCATTCCTCAGCGAAAAGCGCACTGCTGCGCGTCGCGTGCGCGGCTTGGCCAGTTCGACCGCCATTGAAACCGGTGAGTCGATCAAACAACTGGAACGGAAAATCACCCATTTGCGTTCATCGAAACACCGGGTAACACTTGCCTGACCATCGCTCTCATCGGCTCGGGGTCATCCAGTCCGGCCTGGATGGCTGAAAAATAGCGATCCTTCTGTTCATCCCAGTGTGAAAAATCCAGCTCCGGCTTACCCGCCTGTAACGCCATCACGTTAGCCAACAACCTCGAAAGCCTGCCATTGCCCTCGCGGAATGGATGGATGAGGATCAGTTCGATGTGGACAACGGCTATCGCCTCAGCCAGTTGTTCATCGTTCATGCCTGAACATGGCGTCAATCGTGAAAGAAAATCCCTATCCAACGTATCCATTAAACGATCAATCTGGCTAGCTACGGAAAACTGAAATTCGCCCTTGCCCATGTTCACCGACCGGTACTCTCCAGCCCAGCTATAGACGTTTCCCAGCCAGCGGCGATGCCAGTCTCTGAGATCAGAAGTCGTTATCGGTTGATCGATTTCAACCTGTTCCGGAATGGCATCGTAAAGCTGGATCAGCAAATCCAGCTCGACTTCATCCATTTCATCGGCATCGTGAATGCCCAGCTTGTTTTTCAGCACCAAGTTATTTGAGCCCGGTTCGAACTGGGCCTCGATATTTCCAGAGGTGTCGTAACGATCAATCATTATTGGCGTCTACCTTTCCTAACAACTTTTTCGCCCTTGCCCAGTGGGATCAGGCCATTGTCGCGCATCCATTGCAGTCCACGGAAAAACCTGTCCCGCTTAATTTTGAGTTTGCCCTTGTGCCAGTTTTCGCGAGCTTCAGTGACAATTGCCTCATCATCCGGCTGCTGACCGTCCAACAGCAGATTGTTCCAGGCTGCATAGAGCGTGGCGGCAACTTCCGCCTGACGGGTGTCCAATGGTTTCATCAATTCCAGCAGGCTTTCAACATCGGTCAGACGGCTTCCGAGTACCCGCTTGGTTTTATCCACCAGCCCGTCAAACTGTCTGCCTTTGTTGAGTGCATAGCGGAATCTGGTTCTCCTGACATCGAAGAATCCGGCCTTGCGGGCGCGGGATTCCACCTTCATTAGGTGTGGATAGTCATTCGGCCCCGCGGCAGCCTTGACCGGGTTGCGTGCCAGATCGATGCCGAGATGTGCTTCTACTAGATGTACAATTTTTTCACCTTTGATATGACCGAAGTTTTGCAATGCCTCTTCCGAATCCTGGTAATGCGACTGGGCCAGCGCCAGGATGCCTGCATGCAGGTCGGTGGTGCTGATGCCCTTGAAACGTGTTTTGAACGGCAATACTTTTACAGGAGATGGTTTGTGCCTGACCTTTTTGCCACTTACTTTTCGTTTCTTGTTGTTCGCTACTGCTTGCGCTTTTTCAGCGGCGATTCGTTCCAGCAAGACTGAAGCGGGTTCATCTTTGGAGTCCTGGGCAACCAACTGGCCGGAGAAGGCTTTTTTTAGGATAGATTGGCGTAGGGCTTCTGACTTTTCTAAGGCAATCCTGATCTCTTCTTCAAGGCCATCTAAAACAGAAGCACTTCTATCAACTTCCTCGATAATTTGTTCCTGCTCTTGTTCACTACAGACAGGAAGAATAATGTTCACCATCCTTGTTAATCCAAGATCCTGATTTCCTACACCGTGTGTGTATTTCTGAGACTGGGAATAAGGAAATGGCGAGTTCAGCACATGCTGTAGAAAGAAAGGCTTAATCGAATCAACGAGCTTCAAGACAGCAACATGAACCCATACGTTGAATTCATGCTCATATGTGTTGACTCTGGCGATACCAGTCGTGCCACCCTTCGTATATAAGATATCGCCAACTGCGGGCTTACATCGTTTACATAGCTCCAAATGCAGTTCTTCTGAGATGTACTTAACATTCTCGAAATCCACTCCACTTGGTCTTATGTTTCCACCAGAAATGAACGGAATACCAGTCTCTTTATACTTGGGACTGTAGTGTGGCCCATCTTTTACTGACCAGGTTAGAGTGCCCAGCTTCACCCATATCCAGCCATCTGGTAGCAGTGGCAAGTTTGATAACTCTTCTTCATCTATGGGGTCTGGAAGCTTCAGCTTCCTTGGCTTACTAGGCTTCTTCCCCTCCTTCCCACCTGCCTGGCGGCAAGGCAGGTCAGCCTCCCCACCTACCCCTGTCCGCTCGACAGGCGGGCGGCGGGCAGGCCACTGCTTAACCGCCTGCCTGTCGGCAGACATGGCTGCTTTCCAGTCTTCCAGCTGTTGCTGGTAGCGGGCTTCACGCTCTTGCTTGATGCGTTCCAGCAGCTCAGTTGCAGTCGGGTGCTTTTCTTCTTGTTGCCCCCTTAATTGATACAGCCATTCCCTGCCACTACCTGATTTAAAGTACTTCTCTCGTTTAACCGCCTCTTGTTCTGTATCAAACATCTCGAAATGCAGCAAAGAAACGGGGTGATGCTCTTTGGTGAACTTAGCGCCCTGACCTGCCAAGTGTTGATCAATGCGCTCAAAAAGGTTTGAAGAAAATCCTTTATAGAGTTTCCCTCCTTTACACACTAAGACGTATGCAAAATATGATTGAGAATCTTTGGGGACTAACTTGCCTGAGATATTTCTGAATTCCGGATCACGCCACCCTGCCTGCCGGCTAGGCAGGTGTTCGGTGAGTTTGCCTTCAAAGGCGTGTTTGAGCAGTGCCTGACGGTAGACTTTGAGTTGCTCCCGCGCTGTCTTCAGACTTTCGATGCCTTTATCCAGCTCGGAGAAGAGTTCTTCGATTTTGGCGACTATGCGGTGTTGTTCATTGAGCGGTGGAATTGGCAACTGAACATGAGCCACTTCATGTTTCGCAAAACCGTTTTGAGCTGACCTCGATATCATTTTCAGAGGCGTTTGAAGGACGGAAGTCTGAAGCAAATAAAAGAGATACCGATTAATAAACAGCCCTGGCCATGGAATTACTTTGGCCAGGGCTACGTTATAGGCTCCAGCGTGACCAGTAACTATGCGGCCTAAAGATGCTCCATATCTTGCGATCAAGACATCATCTTTCTCGCAGAACTTAGTCACCTTTTCTTGAGGAACATAAGTGGGTACGGGCTTTTTCCCGAAATCACGTATTTGGAGCAACTGGATGTAACCATCCTGTGGCTCATAAACAAATTGAGACTTGGGCGGCTGGCTTCCACCCTTGATATCTATTACTTCACCAAGAGATTTTATTGACCAGTTTTCAGGTACTTCTTGTGTCATTAAGCCGCCAACTCTTCATTCATTTCATCAATCAGCCCATCCATATCAGCCCCAAACAGCTGATACATTTTTCCCAGTCCACCCTGGCTATCGAACGGGGCCATATCCAGATCATCACGCTCAAAGTGGAATGAGCTGATGATGTGGTCACGGATCATCTGTAACCACTGCATCTGTTCTTCGTTGAACTTTTCACCAGCACCGGCATGGCGTTTTAGCATCCAGTTCTGGAAGTTTCTGCGTACCGTGGCATCGTAGGTGGATAGGGTCTTGTCGATGTCACAGACCCGGCGAATCAGTGCCACCAGTGCAGTCAGTTCATTAATCGGCTGCTTGCCTTTGTAGTCGTCCAACTGGCTGTAGGCGTTCCAGACTCTGATCGGGGCCAGCGTGGGCTTGTCTGCCTTGAGCTTGTCCATCACGGCTTGGATCATGTCGTAGGTGATCTCTCTTCTACGCTGTGGCTGATCGTAGAAGATCTCCAACGCATCGATTTGATCCTTGTTCTGCTGGAGGTAGTCGGCAAACTCTTCGACCAGCTTCTGGGCATTTTCTATTGAATCCTTGCCCCACTCGGCGCGGATCAGTTCATCCAGATTGTCGTGGTCGATCTTCTGTTCTTTTTCTCTTCTGATGGTGTCGATCAGCTCTATCAGTTCACCGTTGAAGACATGGGTTGCCGCTTTGACCAGTTCGGCCTGCGCTTCTTTGCGCTTGTCATCGCCCGGATCGGTGCCAACCGGCTGCCCTGCCAGATCCAGGGCTTTGGCTTCAACCCTATCGGCATCGATAGCATCGAACAGGCCATTGACCAGATGCGTCAGTTCAACGCCTTTTGCTGCCTTCTTGATTCTGGCCTGCTCTGAATCATCAAGCTGCTTGTTGAGGCGTGCCAGTCGCCCAGCCAGAGAGCTGACCGAATCGGTATCGCTGGCACCCATCATCATGCCCATTGCCAAATCCTTGAGCGGTACTGAGGGTTTGGTAATCAGTGGCTGGCTGGCGGTCTTGAGAGACTTGGTGACACCGATGGCATCAACGATCACA
>Ga0209562_1000359_pt1 | contig 15776 bp, 9 predicted proteins | sample WorMetvacBELIZE2_FD_187399 | JGI IMG/M metagenome (GOLD analysis project Ga0209562, IMG submission 187399) | Marine gutless worms symbiont microbial communities from Max Planck institute for Marine Microbiology, Germany - Olavius vacuus BELIZE.2... | ecosystem: Host-associated > Annelida >... | reverse complement strand
ATGTAGTTCAGTATGTAAGAGTCGCGACAAGCCACCGGTCAAACTTGTGTGTACCGCTGACCACACGAGCGGCGGCATTTAGCACGCGTTGCAGCTTGTCAGTAGTCACTTTTGGAGCGCCGGCCAATACAGCATTGCAGTGGTCGGGGGCGTGACGATACGAATGCATGAACGTGTGTGGTCGCTGAATCCGTGTCCAGTGACCGCCGAGAACGCCGTAGCTGCCGTAACCAGTAGAAGCTAGTCGCGCTGACAGTGTTGGCGTGTCGATGGAGGCTAAGATCAGACGACAGTGTTACACCGAGCAAACGGACGTGCAGGAGCAGCATACACAGTCAGAGTGATTAATATGTCAGAGATCACAGCATTACAGTGTAGATATTGTAAGTTTGTAAGTAAGCAGAACGTCGTAAGTAAGTAAGTAAACAGACATTTCAACACGCACAGTTAACGCAAAAAACGTCACATAGGCGCGCGCGGTGTATAAGTAAGACCCTTTTTAACCAGCCTTGGCCGAGGTTTGGTGTCATGGATTGCTCTGACAGTATGTGCACGCGACGTGGAGTAATTATTCTGATGCGGTGGCGACATCTTGCGTCATCTGCCTGGACAGCAGCAGCAGTGGCAGTGCCGTCAAGCAGGTCACTGATGCGTGTAACGCCAAGTGACTGGTGGTCACTGAGGCGCGCCGTAATTCGTCTTTCTGCACACAGAGGCAACGCAGACGTCCTCTGTGTATCATGCGATGTTAATGTCAGTCTTCGTGTTTGCTGTACAGTACTGCGTGTCTGCCCGGCTGACAGTCTCCCCTCGAATTGAGAGCGCTCTATTGCTAACGGCCGTTCTGTTTGTTGGTCCGTCTGTTACGCTTGTGATCCATGCCTAAATGGCTCAGGATATCGAAACGCATTTTGCACCACACCGTAGTTTCGTGAGGCCACATTTTGTGGTTATGAGTTTAGGGGTTATACACGAACGGGTGTGTTAAAGAGTTAAAAGCGCAGATTTGACCAATAATCAGCAGTAACTTGGAACTGGTACATTATAGGATATAAATTAGTATTATTCGCTAATGGAAAGTCGCATACGAGCTTTCGAATAGCACCAAAATTTTTGACCTTGAATGGCCTTGAACTGCTAAACGACCGCTAACGCGCTATCTCTGCGGTAGCTGAGCTTGTTTGTGTTGAAGTGGCCTTAGCCAGGGAAATGTCTGAAGTGGAAACATCGAGGGCCTGCATGTTTCCCCGTGGCTAACGCTACTTAAACGCAAAAAACTTACTAACAAGATTGCCTTTTAACCTAAGGCAGACCACCCACGTATGCGTGTATTCGGTTACGTACGGCAAGCCTATGAAATTTCATAGTACGCCTACGCCACTAGGCCTTCTGTATCCCATCGTCGTGTTTGTCTGCCGCCCCTTAATGACGCAATGCGCTCACTGTCTGGAAAGTTGTAGCCGTGCTCTCACTTCAGTGTAGGGGTGGCGGGATGATAAAACGCTTTTTGCTCGTGTGACCTTGACCCGATGACCTTCATATACGAACTTGACCCCGTATGCTCTGAAGTGATGAGTGACATGAACTTGGTATGTCAACGCTTTCAGAAGTTATCTTCTGACAGACAGACACAACGCAGGTGGTGATGATATGAATTTAGGATTAGGTTCCGGGTTAAGAATAGGTTTGGCAAGCTACTGACGTCTGAGTGTCAATAATAAATAGGGGGATGTCCCACACTCGCCTGGTAAGGTAAAGGTAAAGGTAAACGTGGATTTGTATAGTGCCTTGTCGCGAACACACCTCTAAGGCGCTCAGGTATGGCACGCGTTCTCAAGGGATCTCACAGTTTTACCTGCACACCCGCGTTCATCCTTTGCCTTCCCAGCTGAAGTTGGTACTCATTTACCGACCCCGGAGGGATGGACGGCTGAGTTGGCCTGGCACTGCTGTTACACGGATATACAAACGACAATGGAGAAGGAGCGTCAGAGTCAGACAGAAGTGCTTGTATGTATGCAGTGCTGTCTGCTCCAAGTTTACGGGATAACCTACTGTAAGCACGATCGTCTGTTCCTTCCCCCTTTTGGCCCCATCTTCTTCTGATTACACGTCTGCTGCATGCCTGGATAACCATTCTATGTCTGCAGCTTTCTTTATCATATCACATTTTACACTGCGCCACCATGTTTTACACCACCTCATTGCCGTGAGCAGTGACGCTATGGCCTTGTCACACCCGTCTTTGATTGCATTCTTAGCACTCACTCATTCTCTTTGCACTAGGTCCCGGGGATGAAAGAAACAGCTGTTAGTGAATTAACCGTGGTGTGCATGTGTGTGTGCTTTTGCATTGGCAAGAGATGTGTTACTGTTACAGCTTAATACTAGAGCTGCGGATTTTAACGATTAATTTGGCAATTAATCGTTAAAAACTTTTTAACGATTAAAATTGTTTTTAAAGATTAATCAACAGTGTTGCGTTACTTGCTTATTCTTTTACTTTATTTCACCTGACGCTTTTTTCTATAATAATGTAAATAAAGGACGGCAAAAGTGAAGTCAAATGATAAAGCTAAACATAAGGCCATTTCATGCCGTCTGTGATTATTTTATCTTCAAGCTGAGTGAAAACGGTAGTGTTTTGTCTGTTGCAAACGTTTATTGTATGACTTGTCATAAAGCCTTCGCATATCACGGATCTAACACTTCGTTAATTTACCACTTGCAATGTGCACATGACAGCATATCCGATCCATGTCTTTTATTTTTTAACTAAAATTAACTATTAATTAATCGTTAATTTTTTGAAAAGTTAACTGTTAAAATAATTTCAGTCGTTACCAGCCCTACTTAATACTAATTCCTATCTGAGACGTTTCAGTCACTGTATTCGACATCTTGTCACATGTTATCCACAGCTGTACACTGGCTGGAAGTTGATGGGTAGCATAGTATCGGCTCAGATGTCAGCTTCGTTGGCTTTGTCAGTGTTGTAGACTCACTGTATACTGTGTGCAATAAGTTGGGTGCATTGTCCTCTGCCACGTTCAGTGACTCTCCTCGCTGTATGAATGATTGAGCACTTGTCTGCAGACGGACATTCCATGTTTAGCAGGAATAGCGGTATCCCGGTTAAGTTGCCAATGCTTACCAAACAACCCCGACTGTCGACATTCTGGTAGAAAGTGGCTGATCGGGGTTTCTTGCCAAGCACAGGCGACTTGACCGGAATCCCTCTTCCTGCTCTTGAATTCAGTCAGCACTCAGCATGTGGCACATTAATTTCCCCATTCCATTGGCAGCAAGTTCCAGGCTGCAACAGAAAACGCCCGACGACGGAACCTGTGAGTGCGGACTTTGCTGATTTGAAGTGATTGTTGTTGTTGTCGTTGTACAGTTGAAGAGTATTGGTCGGGTTCTGCTGGATGCAGTCATTCACAAACTTCAGCTTGTTGAGTCTGACTACTTCGACCTCGAGTTCACCGATCATGAATTGATTCCCGTGAGCTTGTTTACATTTTCTGTGATAGTTACAGTTTGCGCGGTCTGTTGTCATTAATTTATCACGAACACAGAAATTCAAGACGATTCTGTAAACTGTTTTGAAGCACCGTGTATGTGTTACATCTCTGATAAACTTACCACATGTACTTCCCGCAGTGGGGCCATGAACTGATTAGGTTTTCAAGGTCATTGGTTCAGAGGTCAAGGTCACATAAACGTCTTCCGGTGGAGGCATACCGGTCAGCGGTCGAGTGCCGTCTAGTTTTGTATACATTGTGAAGCACATTAAATTCGCTCTGTAATTTAGAGTTGTACCAGCCGTTTGTCACCAGTGTGATGCTCAGCCAGCAGCCCAGCTCTATTAGCATTTTCTGTGATGACCTGTAAACCCAGTAAACTAGATCAGGTCAGAGTTCATCAGTAGGTCTCTTGGCGCAGAATGAAGTCACTACAGTGGTGTGTGTGTGTGTGTGCAGCGGTTATGATTGCCACCCTAGTTATCAGACACATAGACAGACAGCTTTTGACAGTTATACTGTTAGCTCAGCCAGCTGAGCTGAAAAGAATTATCACTACTTTGAGATAGTAAGCTTTTAGTTAACAGCTGAAGATTATTTTTTTACAAAGTCAGCATACTATGATGTCATGATTACTGTTTGTTGTTCTCCCTTTTTGTCTGTTGTTTATTTCTGAATACATTACATATTTTGGAATATTTTTAAAGCTTAAAAGTTGCATTTGTTTAAATTATAGTTATGACGCTAAGGATGCGTAAATGTTTAAGTAGATATCCTACAGCATGTTGTATTGTAGCATTGCCTTTACTGCTACGAACTACATTTTTATGGATCATGCTGTCACTGTCAGAAAAATAGTATTATTGTTGTAATTATTTACAGTTATAAGGTAGTTGAGAGGCTAGGATAAACAGGCGACGACTGAGTAGGACAACACCAGACATTGTCCGTTAATCAACAATTATGCCGCATTGTAGAAGAACCCGTGGCATCTGTGGCGGCACTCTGATAATTTGATTTCAAGCTGTCGCTGCTGGGAAGGGGTGGGGAAGATCAGACTGTAGTTCCGGTGGACGGCTTGTGTACGACTAGCACTGACCGTAATGTGTGCGTCAGCTGCTTGCTTCCCTGGTCATTCTGCCCTCCGGCCATATGTCTACCGTACCAGTAGCACAATACTGGGCCATTCAGTTCAGCCACGCTGCCACAGTCGCCTTCATCGTTGCGACACGCAGTGTTCCGTAGTGTATGACGAGGAATGGGACGTTTTGGCAATAAGACATTCTGTTGATCTGCGTTCACTGCATGTATTCACTTGTCAAAACATCTGTTAGTATTACCTTTACCTTCTGGCCTGGCAGCTTTTCCGCCAAGTGCTGGCCCAGTAACGCACCCTCAAAATAACGAAAGGTTACAACAGAGGCAAAGCGTAAAACAGTTGCTGGTTTCACTGATGTCAATCGGACAGTTCTTGGACACAGTGGACCCTCATGTGGAACAGTCTGTCATCTGTTCTACGTGACAGTGGCTTATCGCTGGGCAGTTGAAGAAACTGAAGACACATCTTTCTAGAACAGTAACGAACACCGCCGTACTTCTCGTCGACATTTTTTGTGGTTTTGACGCCGTCTACAAACTTAGTTACTTGCGTCTGTAATTCTGTATGCTGCAGCCAGTGCCATTTATCACCGTTGCACTAGCACACAAGTCACAGCAGGGTGCTTGTGTTATTAGAGGACAGTTGACACATGATGAGCTGCGCTCAACCAGCAGTTTTCACACTAGTGTCTCCCACTCCACCCCGACACGCCTAATAGCTGTCATTCTCCTCTCTCTAGTGCACTGCCTTACTGCTTTCCATATACCACTGTACGGTTTCCTGAATGGCTTATTTCGACAGCACTCATTCACAGGAAGCTAGCAGTACATTCCAGTATTGTTTACCGTAGTCTTCCATCCTCGCCAGTCTGTAGGAGCTTTTCTTACACGTTAGCGATGTCAGCAATTTAGTACTCTGACAGCAACACACTACATGAAATGCAGTGTTTACGATGTACACTGGCGTAAAATTCAATACAGAGACTGCACTGCATGGAGTGGACTTGACATTTTTATGCCTCTGTCAGCTATTAGTGTTTGGAGGCATTTTGTTTCTGGGCTGTCCGTGCAGTTGGGGACAAAGATGAACTGATCAGATGTTGAGATAGAGAGGTCAAAGAGCATTGTCATAGCGAGACCACATGGTAAAATAAGCACTTTGGGAGGCATTTTCTCACCTGTCTTAGCAATGCTTGGCCATATTTCATTGCAACTTAACACAATTACTCACTACCCGATCCATATAACAGTGGTGACATTTTCAAGGTTATGAGTTTAAAGGTCAAGGTCACAGACAACATTTGCCAAGAAGGCACTTCTCTGGTGGAAGCATACTGATCGATGACCAGTTAGTTTTAACTGGAGAAAATTCAGCATATGCACCGGTGCTGAGCATGAGTCCCTTGTATGAATTTCAGTTCAAGCTTTATTTGTAGTCATACTTTTGGCAGTTAGTTGAGCAAGTCACTTTACAACGTTAATGGTCAACACATTGTATTCCTTAGTGTGCACAGAAGTGGTGTCAGTAGCAGACCATTATGAAGCAATGTTATGGATATGTAAAAACATTTGGTACAGCAAAGAAGTCTTTGTCAGGTTAAAGCTCCATTCAGTCTTCTCCATGCTGTGTGAAATGCAACAACCTGCCATTCAAGTGGCTCAGTGGTCTAGGCTGCTGAATGCCGCAGTGCCCTGACGGGCTGATGGCTCTCACCGGCCTGGGTTCAAATCCAGGTCTGGAAGGTTTTTCAGCTCGATTGGACTAGCAGGCATGCTATGAGATTAAATTCTCGGACAGGCATAGAGGGTCAGCCTGTGTCCTGTCTAAACTGTGACAGGCCATTACACTCAGGTTTAAAGGCGTCTGAGCTTGTAATGGATGCCGACTGTAGGGATAACAGATGGACCACCTCCTTGTGCACGTGACCACCAGGCTGTAGCCCTCTCGTGCTTCTACCCAGCCAGGTGGTAGGCAGTGCTTGAGTGTCGCTCAGCTTGGTTGGTTGTAGATGCACAAGTACAGGCGTGTTCCAGAGAAACCTACAGTCGTAGCCGGGCATCTAAAACATACAGACACAATGCCTTTCAAATAATACTATAATCCTGGCTGATGCCGCAGTCACCCCACCATTTCCAAAATGACCTAAAATGTGTGGAGTGGAACGTTAAACCTTGCACAACCAACCATCAAGGGCCAGTATACCAGCTTCACGTTTTCTGTTAAATAGCACAGATACACAGTGCAGTTAAACAAGTATTTGTCAGTGAGAAATTGACGAAATATTGTAACAGTTTTAAGTATGTAAGTAAGTAATTTTGATGCAACAAACTCACATAAAAAAAACATAAAGAACGACAAAAACACATTGTCACTATTAATAAAAGTGCATAAACTATAATTTCTGGTGTATTGTACTGATAAGTTGAGTGGGATTGGTGTTCAGTGCTGGCTTGACCATGAGAAACTGATCACCAAGCAGGTTCCGATGAATGAGCCGCATTTTCGATTTCTCCTCAAGTTCTACACGCCGGACCCAGTTCTGCTGGAGGATGAGTTTACAAGGTGACTCGGTTTGCATTTTTAATGCTGGTTTACTTACGTTTTCTTGATTTATTTAAGAAAGTATTCAGCATTCATCGTTTTGGCTATCACCCTGAATAAGTTATAGTAAGGTAAATGTTCCATTTTGGAGACAAATTATCAAGTAAATTCTCATTATGAGTATTGCACTATTGCTAGTAGCAGACAATTTTGCTAATTTGCTAGTTAGTGATTAAACTTTTTCAAAGAAAAATGTGTTTGTCAATATACAGCTTTCTAGTATAGAATAGAAGTATGTGAAATGATGTACACATTTAACAGAGCTGGCTTGTGCTGTGAATTGTAGATACTTGTTTGCATTGCAAGTGAAACGGGATCTGTTGACTGGAGCACTGGCTTGCCAGCAACACACTGCTATACTTCTGGCTTCGTACATTGTACAAGGTTGTTTTTATATGTATTGCACATATGTATTCTCTTGTTAGCATATGTCCCCAAAATTTTTCTAAGAAAACTTTCAGTGGCTTCTTGTGGGGGTAATATGTAAACAGGACTGATGCTTTTTCCAATTCACAGCTGGCATTGTTGAGGTGCTGAAGATTTTATAGGAATAGAAAAATAACATATAGAGCCATTCTGTTGAGAGTGTATGTATTATTTTCAGAAACGAAGACGTGTAGTTTTTTTCCATTACAGTTACGTGAGTAGTATTCTGAGATTGAACACATCTAAACAGTCAGCTGATGTATGGTGCTGTGTTGTCATCACAGCCGAGGTTGGCAATTACTGTGATGAGTTTGCGAATGCGTCGTACATCAGCTGTTTGAAACTGTTGCCTCACCAGACACCGGAGATTGAGTACAAGATCATGGAGCACCACAGAGAACACTTGTATGTTCTTCATTAAACATCCACTTGTAATCATTGGCTGATGTTTCCCTGATGTTTATTAATTCACTCTTCACTCTGTCTTTACATTTCAGTAACTGTAATACGTATATGTGTGTAACGTGTTTTTTTTACTTTGATCATGAGGCATAGTAATTGCAGGTTTTATGTCCGTTTTATTTCCCATACTGAATGCGAATAATATTTTCCATGCCACTGTTCTTTTACTTTGTTACTTTTGCAATCAATTTGTCACACTTGCAATTTGTCACAGCAGACGTTACTGCAGTGTTTGTTAACAGTCAACATGGTATTCAGCAATGAGGACAAGATTTCCTAAAAAGTTTGTATCTGAAGGGGTACACAGCAAAGAGTGGGGGCTATGACTACGAGCCTGCATCAAAGCAAAGGGACATCACTTTTAGCACTCGCTGTAACCAACCAGCTCTTTTCAGAGCCACCCACATTTTATCGTAGAAAATAACTATGTCTTCATATGCTTAAATATTTAATATATTCTGCTAACATATAAATACACTCAGCATACACAGTTACATGCATAGAAGAATTAAAATGGGTGCACTTAAAATGCAATTTGTTTACATCTTTTCCATATCTGCTGAATATCTGCAGAAAATTTGAATTTTCAGTTTCCCACAGTAGAGTAGCAACATGCCCAAGGTAAGGCATATATTGTGGTATGGGTTTTGTAGCAAATTTCGTATGCTTTCCAGCGGTGCAAAATTTTTGAAAATTGGCTAAGATTTGACAAAGTTACAGAGAGTTTAAAGGTGGGAACTTTTTTTGAGACACAGTGTAGTTAGATTTAGTTGCTTGCAGAGTTACATTTCAGGTAATACAACTATTCGTCCTGTGCTGTTACCTTTATCTTTTTTACCTACACTGAAACCTACTCTCCTTATCTTTTTCTGCAGATCTCTTTTGCGTGTGTTCTATTGTCACTGCCCTTGTGCTTTGTAGAACGATTCACTGTAGTACATGATTGGCAGTGCTGTTGTGTTTTCTTCTTAGCTTACGTCCACACCAGTTCCATTTCTTCTACCTAGCTGGTCGAGCATGTGTTGTGGACCAGGAGACTCACATTAATTGTGTACCGTGTTCTGTGTGATGGTGAATGAGTGGAACATTTTGTTGGTGGCTGTATGCAGTGGTCAGTCGCCGGCGGAAGCTGACTTCAACCTGCTCGATACTGCTCGCAAGGTTGATGTCTACGGCCTCCACTTGTTTGCTGCTCATGTATGTCATTCACAACCATGTTTTAAGCTCAGTTACTTGATTTTAATTTTGCAGTTTAGAAAATGTAACATCTTAATATGTAGCAGTGGTTGTTTTGGGTGTGATGCAGTCATCGGAGTTAGCAAGTTAAGCATGCACATTAATAATTATATGGGTTGTGATGCAGAGGGAGCTGGTAATCTAGGCCAGTTCAGTCATCCTTCCATGAGCACCAGTAACAAGTTGTGCATTGTGTTAGTTGTTACTGTGACTTGTGTGAGAACGATCAGTCATTTGATGCCCAATTATCCTTGCCAGTTAAGAAGCAAATGTTGCAGCGTGTGTTATACAGAGCTAATCGTAGAGGATTTAACTCACATTGCCACGATTTGGACACTTTGGCAGAGAGCGCACAGCACGATCTCTTTCATCACAGTCGCCATAGTGCACACTGCCTTAATCACTTGTATACTGCCAAACTTAAGCCACTGGGTGCCACGAGGTTGAGAGCGCATGGCCATGGTTTTGAATTACCTACTGTTAAATTTGAATTCAGTAAACGAAACTTTATTGTCCATTCTTTATTTCAATATGTATGATTGTGTATATACAGATTTAGTCTTGTCTGGTTGTGTTGTGATTTTTAAGATTTTTCACTGAGGTTTATTGTATGATTTTAGTGTATTATGTACTGCTATAAACATGTGCAACTGACATGTGTATAATAAACTTTTACTTACTTACTGTATCTGTTAAAGGAAATGATCTTACACTGTGCGGGCATACTGATATGTTAGATTTTCATGTATGCTGATATGCTGACTGTATGTAGGGCAGCGGTATTCCATTGATTGTCAGCTGTGCAACAGAGTACATGCGGCTTATGTGTGTGTGACTTTGCAACTGTAGGATCATGAAGGTGCACCTCTCGATCTGGCAGTGGCTCATTCAGGCATCTTTGTATGTCAGGGCAGTATGAAGAAAATCAACTCATTTTCGTGGGCAAAAATACGCAAACTCTGCTTCAAACGACGGAGATTTCTTATCAAACTCCATCCAGAAGAAACGGTAAGGCAATGCGTGATAATTTGTGTTGAGTAAATTGCTCATTGCACAGTTGTTTGTGTTGAGTAAAACTGTTGTCCAGTGAGTAAAACGTTGGATATCATCATTATTACAATTACTGTTGTTTTTTTTTGTAAATAAAACATGCTGTGTCATCTGCAGAGCTTTTTTTTCAGGACTGTACTGTTACATTACTGTTCTTGCTCATTTTGGTACATTTTTTTTTCGTATGTAGTCCTTCTTTTGTTATATGTCTACTCTTTTACCTGTTAACTTTTGACCATTGCTACAGACAATCTGACATGCCTGCTTGGGGTCCACTGTTAGCCCATCTGTACTGTGGCCTTAACGGTAGAGTCTACTACAGTTAAGGTAGTACGCACTACCTTAACTAACATTTTCTGTCGCCGGACCAACAGTCTGGAATTCACTGCCTGATCATTTGTGCTCCGAACAATTTAGGCGGGACTTGAAGACATATCTGTTTGCTGGACATTTGAAACGTTAGCGCATTATAAGTATTACGTAATCGTGCTCTACAAATCGGCATTTGCTTACTTACTTACTTACTGCCCAGGAAATTAAATTGAGCTTTGAAATTGAAATTAAATTAAGAAGAGCTGATGATCAAGTGGGCTAAATTATTTGCAGTTGGCCCTAATCGCATGCACAGTTGTACGAGCAATTACTATTTAACCTGTTGGTTAGGCTTAGACCTTTGTATATGTACATGTTGTATATTTTTATGCTTCTGTGAACATTAGGCAACAGAGGCTTCTTGTTTTCAGCGTGTCCGCTCCTCCGTTAATACTTGTCGCGTGACACGATATCTCTATACTTAGTGACGAAGTTTGAATTTGACAACGTTCAAACTTGCAACGTTTTCACCAGATTCGAAATTCGACGAATGTTTTAAGCACTTTGTTGTCGAATGTGAATTCTTGGAAAAATCCTTGTTCTGCCACTGATTTCATATGCACTGAGAGTGCATACAGACTATTTTTTTCTGAAATTCAACCTGTCACACAATCTACAATAACCTAATAGAATGAGCAACATAATTTTTGCTTAGTGATGTGTTACACCGTGCTAATATGAACACTGATTTTATTGACTTTAGGAAATAACATATTGTAACAGTCGTTTAATGGACCTAAACCAAGTGCACTATTTTCCGACTTACGACCTATAAAATAAATGCCTGTATTCGCATTTGTTTTGAAGAAATTTTTAAAGTGAAAATTCACATTTTTAAGTGCGAATTTTGACCAGCTTTGTCACATCACTAAGAAATATTCATTATGCGAGTGGGCATTGCTGAAAAGGTTTTCGAGGTCAGAGGTTAAAGGTCAAGGTCATGACTAGACCGGTTAAACTATACTGGTGAAGGCAGGCATTCAGATGGTGCGGCATCGAGGCTCACATGTTTCATGGTTGCTGTGAGTTTTGTTGTTAATATCAGTGCATGATTGTCAGTACATATGTGCAATTCATTCTTGGAAAGACTCGTTTTTGAAATTATGTGTTATGTGTCAAATGTGATGTGAAACTCAGTTCACTCACTCGCTGACTTGGTCGTGGCTGGTTGAGATTGTAGCAGTTTGCTGCATGTTGTACTGTGCTGTACGATACAGGGTTATTACAAGGACACAGTGGAGTTCTACTTCCCGTCACGGAACTGGTCCAAGAACTTCTGGAAGCGGTGTATTGAGCACCATGCGTTCTTTCGCTGCCACACGGTGAAACACGCAGCTCGGCCCAAGAATCGCGTTGTCAGTCGTGGCTCGTCGTTCAGGTTTGGTTATTCTTGCCCCTCGTATGTCAGTGTTGGTGTGGTTTTATAGAGCACTGCTTTTGTAACCGGTCTTCCAACATGCTTTTATGCTAATTTAATGAAAATGATTTTGTATCCCACCAACCATATCCGTGACAATCAGTATCGTTATCCCGGATTGAAGTGTTTTGTAGGGTTGACTGTACCATGGTGACATTTTAGGAGTATTTGTATAACAGTCTTTTTATGAATTGTTATTTTCTTTCCGCGTGTGTCATACCTGATGCTTGTTGATGTGTGGTCATAATTGTTAGGTATTCTGGTCGAACACAGAAAGAGCTGGTGGAACAGGTACGAGAGAACCGGCCAGCACCAACACCATTTGAGAGGTATGTGAAACCACATTGTTGGAGATACACCTTGCTTCAGTGATATTATTGCACGTTCTTGACTGGGAAAATTTCGGGCGTTAAGAGTCTAGTGACTGAAAATTGTTAAAATGCAAATTGTGTGATAAATGTTCTGAATAGACAACACCTTGTACTTTGAGAATAAATTGCTTGAATTTGGGGATGTGGTATAGAATAATGTTCCTGACATTGCAGTGAAAGTATCGTAAAATGCATAGAACCGATATTTCTGTGGTTGGTAAATGCACTGTATTATGCTTTGTGGGTGTTAGAAGTGTTTTTCTAAGATTTATCATAGCAGTTTTAGTTTATATTTTGTAACAGTCATACATATAAGACTTAACCTGTTTGACTGTTGCAACACCTGTCTTCTCGTCCCAGTAGGTGATATGTTTAATATGTTTATTTGCAGTAACGATAATTAATTCATGGTGACGATGGTAGAACTCCGACTGCAAATGAAGATGTGGAAAGTGGCAGCATTGAGTTTGACTTTTATTTATGCTGGGTGACAAGACCTTTCAGACAAAGCAGAGTAGATAAATGCTATGCAGATTCTGCTGTTGTTATAGTCGTTAGAAGTGATAATTGTGTTTGCAGGTCGACGAGCATTCGCACAATGTCTGTGTTACACAGTCGTGCCAGCAGCCCACACATGGGTACGTTAAATTCACACTTCAACAGTGCCACGTCAAGTGGATCTGTCACGCTTGATCGAATGCATCGTGGTGAGTTTGCAGCTTATTCTCCGAACCTCAGCAGCCTTGCTACCAGAAACCCTGCCTACACCGGCTTCGACGGCCAATCGTATCGTCTTCCGCAGCCTATCAGTGAACAGTGGAGTCTTTCACGAAACGGACCGCGACCCACAACATCTAATCACAGAGGTATCTGTTTGAGTTATCACTGAACAGATGTGCAGTGTTGAGAGCCAGCTTACAGCTGTAACGTGTTCTATTCTACATAGCAGTATAAGCACTGTATCGTTACAGTGTAGACAGAACTTAATTTGTAGCATCTGTGTCTGTGATCCACATTGATTATTGTCTGAGTATGTTAAACTGGCTGATTTCCATCAGATAATTGCCTGTAGATGTCTGTGGCACTGTGATAGTATCTAGTAGCCTGTCTTATAAGTATGGTGTACATAACAGTTTGGCTAAAGAACAAAAAGTCACTACATAGCGCATAGCGAGTTTGTTGTTAAAGATGAATGATTGATATCATGAGGCTGGTGTCACAATAGCTGGACATTGCATAGATGCTAACAGGTTGAGAAATGAAGGCTTTTTTGCACACATTGGATGTCTAATGAATGCCGGATGTTGATAGATGGAGACGTGCCGGCATCTGCGCGTATCGATCCTTCCCAGTTCATGTTGACAAAGGACAACCATCGACTGTTGTCGGCACCAGTCCTGTCAGATGTCGCCGCCAATGTCTACCCAGAGCCAGTGCTGCCTCGGACACCGGAAATGGATGACATTCCAGAGCACGTGCAGACTGTTGAACCTGTGATACCATACACTCGGTGACCTGAACAATACACAATGCTTTATTATATACATTTTATTAGTGCATTTCATTTGTTTGTTCATTGTGTTATTTATGATTTTATTATTTTGTTTCGTTGTATTCGTGTAACCTAATTCAGCCTGACATCATTCCGTGAGTGGGTAGAATGGGTATTAGCAGAAGTTGGAGAGTAGACAGATACACTGCTTGATGCACTGGCCTGGGTGGCCTCGTGTATATGGTATTTCTGAGGGCTACAGAAACAGAGATCAGTGCCACCCTATGATCCAGTGTGGCTTGGGAAAAGAACTTTTTCTTTTAATAGTGTATTACATACATATACCATGACTTGGCAAAATGTAATCTGTTTGTGAAGTTGCAATAGTTTTTTTAAATTTCTTTTATGATTATTATTTGTTTGATGACATGCAGATAGTGTCCTGTGACTGTTGCTTTACTAATGCCTCTTGGCAGGAATGGCATATTCTCTGTCTGCAAATATCGAGTGTTTGTAAATTAAATGCATTTTATTCTCGTCATTACTCATTGTCTCACCCATGCAGCGATCAGCATTCCCATTTTTCCACTTCACAGACACAGAAGTCTACCTGTACCCATTTGGACTGTGCCGTCACAGCTGAAGTCATTCCTGTATAGATTGAGCTTCAGCAACTGTATTGACTTAGCTTTCTGTATTATCTGCTTGCCTAATTTATGCATGGGCATTCCTAGAATATGTAATTTTTATTTTGTGGGTGCGTTCTTTCAGCAAGATGTTACCATCTGTGAAATTTGCGGAAGATAAGGTGCTTGTTTGGTTTTTTCGTCATTCTGCGTGAAAAATGCTAAAATAGTGCAACGTTGAGTCTAACCCTAATCCTAACCCTAATTTCCAGAGCAGATTGATCAGATAAATTGGAGTGGTATTGTCGAAAGGTACACTGTTTTCAAAAAATCTGGTGCAATAAAAGAATGCACCCAAACGAGCACCGAAATGGGCATCAGCTGTCAATGAAATTAGCTAGTTGACAGCTGATGTCCATTTCAGTGCATAAATTAGGCAACTAGCTAATTGCTGTCTTATTATCAACGTGCTTGACGGAAAGACTACCGAATCGGACTGCCACTTAACCCTAACCCTAGTCCTTTTGGCATGGAATGGAAACAGATAAGTGTACTTTTGGTGGCAGTCTGATATGGTAGTCTTCCCTGCTTTTCACATTTTTCAGTTTGACTGTATAAGTTTCCCCTGTAGTATCTTAAGTTAGCATTACTTTAATCAGTGCATTTTTAATAGTAATAATAATGTTAAACTATTACATTGAATGTATGGCTGTTGTAGGCCGCAGGACTTGCATCACAGTCAAAGCGAAACATTCCGACACACCACCAGTAGTGCTGATGGTAATGGTTCTGCTGTCCCTGTCGCAGTGGGCTACGATGACCTACCTCCACCTCCTCCGCCTCCTATCTACGAGGACCAGGAGAGTCCACCGAGCAGGGCTGTTGCTCGCAGGAATATACCAGTGGACACGATGGTGACTGGTGGAACGGGAACCTCCAAGTCTACGACGTCAGCGGCATCTTTTACACTGACAAGCAATGCTAGTGTTCTTTCGTCTCAGACCGATGAGTCTGAAGAAGAAGGCGGCACAAGACGACGGGTCAGCCGCAGTGTTGAATGTATTAGCTGTCACGTTACTTGTTGTCGTAACACGTAGTTG
>Ga0209562_1000358_pt1 | contig 15788 bp, 10 predicted proteins | sample WorMetvacBELIZE2_FD_187399 | JGI IMG/M metagenome (GOLD analysis project Ga0209562, IMG submission 187399) | Marine gutless worms symbiont microbial communities from Max Planck institute for Marine Microbiology, Germany - Olavius vacuus BELIZE.2... | ecosystem: Host-associated > Annelida >... | reverse complement strand
ACACGTGGAAGCCGCAGAAACCCCAACGTATTGTGCTCCTTCTGCGCTGTTGAAATTGCTCCAACCATTAGCGGCCACATCACCATCAGCGAATATACCAGTAACAATAAATTTACCTTGCGCTTGCACAATATCTATAGGGGTTTCGAAACTCTCGATAAGACTTTCAGGCGAAAATGTAAATTCATCCGTGGTAAGCCCGGGCGTTGCGCTAGTCGCTAGGGTCGGCTCGTATCTTTCAGGCTCATCATTTTCAACGTCAGTCACTTCTACCGTGAGCTCGTGGGAAACAGGAGCAGTATAAGTGTCGGTTACCGTAATCGTGAAGGTATAGATATTGTTTGCATCAGCGTCACTTGGCGATTCAAAGTCAGCTAAAATTCCAAATCGAACATCACCGCTTTCGCTAACGTTGAACGAAGCAGCATCTGCTCCAGACAGCGATATGGTAAGTGGATTCCCATCTACATCAGAAATGGAGAGCGACGCAACGCTAGCTGTATTTTCAGGCACAGACACGGAATTAGGACCGCTAATTGTCGGTGGCGTGTTTTCTGGAATAGGTCCTGGATCCTGTCCACCACAACCGGCAATAACAAGGCTACACATTGAAATTGAGACAATATTTTTTAGTTTCATTGTAATCTCTTCCTCTTAGAAACGATAAGTGAGCATAGCTCTAACAGTACGACCGAAAAGTGGACGACCTACGCCACGGTTTGTTGCGCCATTCGGGCCTTTCAGTTCTACAACAAGAGGATCGCCTTCTGTAAACGATAATTCGTCAGTTAAATTTGAAACGTGGAATTGAAGCGCAAGATCTTCGCTATGGTCATAGATAAAACCACCATCAATATGGAAGTAAGCAGGGTAAACCGTCACGTCGAAATCACTGGATTCAGAAAAACGTTCATCAAACCAGGTGTATTTCAAATAAGGCTTTAATGGTATGCCAGTGTAAGGTTTAAGATCCCAAATAGCTTGTAGGTTAAGCATTACGTCAGCAAGGCGACGAGGAGACCTTCCGTCTTCACCGATGTTTCTAAACTCATAGCCTGTGACTACATCGTTCTCAACTATGGTGTTCACAACACGATAATTGGCCCCTACAATCTCTGGGTCTTGAACAACCACATTCCCGCGTAGCTCGAACCCCTCTACGAACTCTGGACGCCAAGAAAACTCAACTTCGGCACCAATATTTTTCACACCGCGCTCAAAAAACTCCGTCACTAACGGACAGGTGTTAATGTCTGCAATTCCCTCGTTAACCGTACACTCGCTAGAGGTAAAATCTCGGTATTGGACACTGTTCTCTCTAGGGCTGAATTCATTATAGAAAACAGCCACTTGGGTATCCCAGGTTTCCGCGATATAGCGAATACCTGTTTCGTACTGCCATATGGTTTCTATTTGCTCTTCTTCACGCGAAGAATCGACTCTGAACTCGTTAAAATCTTCAAAACTAGGTAGGCGGAAAGAGTGCGATACTAAACCGTAGATAGCTAGGTTATCCTGCAGCGCGTAGTTGGCGCCTATTGACCAGCCGTCACCTTGAAATTTGTCGTCAAGGGTTCTAGGGTTGCTAGGTAAAAAAATCTCATCATCGGCCGTCGTGTCTTCTGCCGAGCCCACCTCAATAGAATCAGGTGTAAAATTTGAGCCTTCGATGATATTTCGATCGAGCCTTAGTACAGTGGCTTCAACTTCTTGCCATCGATAGCCAATATCAATCTTTAAATCGCCATCTAATAGCTCCCAGTGATCGTGTATATAGAAAGCCTGACCTTTTGCATCAATTTCAGAGTTATAACCAAAAAAACCTGGCAGGAGCGCCCCGCCTTGAGTTAAAGAAGGTCCTATTTTATTGCCATCTTCATCAGTAACGTAAAGGTCGACTAATTTAGACTGTGCTTCCATAGTCGATACAAGAAGAGAAGATTGGAAAGTCTGATCAACGCCGTAGTCACTACGATAGTAACCTAAGGTAAATGTGTGATCGCCATACAGGGATACATTCTTCTGAAGGTTTATGTCAAAAGATGTACTCTCTGCTTCAGTGTTGGCAATAAAGGGAAGAACGAAGTTCATTATAGTATCGCCAGCAACCTGTTGACCGTTATTTAAATAGAACGCTGAAACTCCCTGCCCTTTTGCATAGTTATTGATGAAATCTGCGCGACTGATACCCGAAAATGCAGCATCGGCATCGTCTGGAATATTGAAAAAGCCCTGCAATTTTGCAGCGTCGTATTCACCGCGGAGCGCTTGGCCAAGCGCTGGGTTAATAACATCATTTTGCCAGCGGGCTTCTGTAAACCTGTCTGTTGACGTAGAGTCATTGCCCGCAAACATCGCATTAAAATCATTAGTGCCAGAGCTATGACGTAGCCCTGCTTTTAAGGTCCAGTCATTTTTAAAGAAATGCCTAAGCTTTAGCGTATACACGTCAAAATCTGCATGTAATCCATCCGCTAAATCAATATCTCGACTGCCATATTCACCTAACTGAGTGAAGTTCCTGTTAAAAGGTGATGCAATGGTACCGTCAGCGAGATCAATCCCTAGAGGCCAAACTTCATCCATATCGATTTGGATTGGGTTATCTGGTGTGCCTCGTTCTGAAAATGCCGGAATTTGAAAAGGAACGTTTTGGTAAAACGCAGTATGATCGTCAATCGTAAGGAAATGTGTTTGAATCTCGGTGTTATCATCATCAGACCACCAGACTAGATTTCCCCTAAGCTGACCACCTTTGTCCGCTGTATAACCAGGGTCTCGAATACCATCTGATTTTCGATAATAACCCCCAAGAGCAAAAGTCAGGCTCTCATTAATTGGACCTGAGGTATAAAAGTCATTTCTTATAAAGCCGTAATCAGCTAATTCAAGCTTGTAGGCGCCTTCAAATTCTTGACCGCCTGTGCGGGTAACGTGGTTAACGGTTGCACCTAGGCCATTCGAATACAGGATTCCGCCGGTTCCCCCTTTAACTACCTCAACACGCTCAGTCATTAAATCACCACGAGCTGCAGTGTCATTGTTCATAAACTGCACTTCGGGCTCTTCAAACCATGGAAGCCCATCTATTAGCTGTGGCGCATAGCGATAGCCACCAGTTACAGGCAGGCCACGTACGGTAATATTATTACTCGCTTCGCCAGCTGAACCACCCTCAGCGAAAATACCTGGAACGTTCTGTAGCAAGTCTGCTGTGCTAATTGGCGCGAGACGCTCTATCGCCGCTTCGTCCAGCGTATTGATAGAAAACGTGGCATCTTTTTTTAGCATTTTTTCGCCGATGACGCCTGTAACGATAATAATTTCAGCTTCTTCTTGTTTACTTTTCTTTGGTTCGACATCGTCATTCTGCTGCGCAAGCGCCGTGTTCACCGCTAGCGCAATTGGTGCAACGCCGAGCAAAAATTTATTTATTTTTTTGTTCATTTGAATAAAACCCTTACGTGAATTCCCATAATGTCTAACGGTAGACATTTTAAAACAATAGGCAATTGTTAACTTAATGTCAAACGTTAGACATTTATTTATTATTTAATTTACATTTGCCAAACCGCTAGCTTATCAATGAGCACTGCACTTCCTTCAGCGTTAATTGAAACCGCTGAGCTCTCAGAGCTTGAAGGATAAACGCGAAAGGAAAATGCGGCTGCGTCGTTGATGAACACATCGACGACAGAGCCGTCAACAAACACTCTTATTTTTTTAATTTCGCTAAACGCATCAGCGTCATAATTGCCCGACAGTACTTGCGGCCCTTCATCTTCATTGTTGCTATTAGACAAGGTCTTATCCAAACGAATCTCCCCTGTCTTATGGTTAAAAGAAAGAGAGGTGTGCTCGCCTTTCAGCTTATTTTTCATAAGTGAAATCGTTAACACATCGGTGTGCCACTCTATGCCGTCGAGCAAAAGTTCATATTGGTTAACTTTAACGTCGATATTTGTTGCGCTATCGGCAAGATTTAACGCTTCCTCTTCATGTAGAAGAGATTGTCTGAGAAGCTCAAGCTCTGGGGCCGGTGCTTGTCCCAGCGTTTTTTGATCCGGCATTAGGAACCAGCGCCTTGGTAAACTAAATGTGTGTGTCCATCCAGCATCTTCTTGCGCTTGCGATGAACGCCTTTCATCTACAATGCCTATCGCTCTCAAGTCGTTATCATCTGCTCTAGCCACTGTGGGCGAAAGGTGACCAACGATAATATCCAACATTTTGGGCTCTTTATAATTCGGAGAAAAAACACCGTTCTCCCATTTTCCCGTCCAATACACACCACGTGTAGCTGGCTCCCCATATTTCTGAACATCGCCACCGATAGGGTTTACAACTAGAACATGGGTTTCGTCATCTAATGGCTCAAAAACAGGCATCTCCCAAATATCAGAACCTATATCTAGTAGACGATAGGCAATATCACTAAATTGACGCTTGTGACGCCAGCCTTTGTCTTGTTCTTTCAAATCGAGAACATAGTAATCTAGGCCACCATATCCTTCATAAGCTGCACCAATTATCATGTGCCACGAATCATCTTCTCTCCAAAGATAAGGGTCCCTGAAGTCTTTCACGTGCTGTGTGTTAATAATTGGACCTTTCTTTTCCCAATGAAGCAGATTTTCGTCGGTACTAATAGCCATAGAAATACCGGGATTTGCCGCCTTGAGTCGGTCAAAATGGTTAACGCTGGTGTAAAAAGCAAAGCCTACACCGTCTTCGACAATAACGTCGCCTGACCAAATGCCTTTCATATCGAAACCAAACTTTTCGTTCTGTAACTCAGGCCATAGCGCGTCTTGTAAATTTGTCCAACGGACTAGATCGTCACTAAGCATATGCCCCCAGTGCATCTGAGTCTTGTAGGGCCCGTTAGGTGTGCGTTGATAAAACATGTGCCAACTTCCGTTCTTTCTGACCAGGCCATGGGGTTCATTGGTCCAATTTGCAGGAGGCATTGCATGAAACGATGGGCGTAGATGGTCATCTTCAAAGCGGCTTGACGGAACAGCAAGCGCTTGTAGCGCTGTTTCGTCTGGACTCACATTCAACCATTTTTTCAGGTGGTTTTTATCGAGTGGAGCATGGAGTACATTAATATCGTCAAACGCACCATTTAGCCAATTTACCGTGAAATTCAATATTTGTTTATTCAGGCGTGGTTTGGCAAAGACCACTTCACTACTGTTGAAAACTACTTCATCTGGTAGATTCAATAGGGCTGACTCATTGCCATTGAAATAGAGCCTGGCTTTGCTATTTGAGATGTCAACTGTTAAGGCAATATGTGCCCATGAGTAAGTAGGGAATTTCCCCTCGGCGTAGGCGCTTACGGTTTCATTCCCTTGCGTGGCTGACACGCCCCAACGCCCAAAAGTATCAATGAAAACGCTAATATCGCCATTTTCCGTAGGCAGATGAAAAAATGCGGAAGGCGTTAAATTATCAACGGTCACTTCGGCGTCTGATGGGTAGCTCTCAATGGCCACCCAAGTACCAATGGAAAGGGTTGTCTGAACGGTTTGAGCGAGCTTAAGTGTCGCGAAGCTCGAAAAGCCGTCTGTCCTCCACGCTTTTCCCGAAATCCCCGGCGTAAAGTCAGGACTTTTAAACTGGGTTTCTATTGAAAATGCTGAGTGGTCTGAGTCAAAATTGACATTTTGCTCTGCTGCATAAGCCCCTGAAAAAAAGAGTAGATACACAAGCATCGAAAAGAAAAGCACAGGACAATAACGAGACTTTAATCTGAATATGCGCATTAAGATTCTCCTGTTACCAAAGCGTTGTTGTCTTTTTGGCTATCCACACTAGTAGGATTTGGCTCTATGAGATGAACAGCGCATTCCACAATGTCGGCGCTCTCACATTGTATTTCGCAACGGTTAAAGGGTGAGGTTGGGAAAAGAGCCGCTGATATATTTGTACTGCCTCCATGCCAAAATACCTCTATAGACGCATTATCAAGTACAATAGTGGCATCTGTGTCTGAAGTGTTTGGCAGGGTGTACGCTTCAATTAGCGGCATAGTCCATAATTTTAGGTCAAACCCTGCTTTGCGTCTGTCAACTATCAACTTGTGAAGTCTTGGAACGTACTCGAGGGTTACTTTTTCGCCGTGATCATTAGTAAGCGTTAATTGAAAGACCGCTTTTTTCTCCAGGTTGCCATCCAGCTTTATTGCATATGCCGAATCTACCGGTAACGCAAAAGACGACTTTTTTTCAATTGCTTGAGAGTATATTTTTTGACTGTGAGTCAATAGTTCACGACACGGTAAGCTTGAAACATAAAACGTTTCAGCTGATGTTTGGGGGTTAGAAATCGAATTAAGAGTTAGCTCACGAGGAATGGTCATTGCCCCCCGCCAAGGCGAAGTTGGCAACTCGGCAGCATAACTCCAGTTAGACATCCATCCTATGGTCACTCTGCGCTCTTGCGAAGACAGGCCATCAAACGATACGCCTGCGTAGTTGTCTGGACCAAAGTCTAACCACTTCACTTTTTCGTTATCTGCAGAAAAAACACCATTGGTGAAATCGCCAACAAAGTATTGTGTGGCGCTGCCACTGTTCGGTCCACCCGGGTTCATGCTAACTAACATAACCCATTTTGTTTTGCCCGATTTGGTGGTCAAGGGAAATAAATCAGGGCATTCCCATTCACCAGTATGCGAACCAATGTGATGACCAAAGTCGCTTGCATGATGCCATTGTTTCAAGTTACTAGAGGTATATATTCGAACAAATTGACCACATGCAAGTACCATCACCCAACTTTTTGACTCTTCATGCCAAAATACTTTAGGGTCACGAAAATCTTTGATACCAGGATTATCAATTACAGGATTAAACGTGTAGTCCTGCCAAGTAAGCCCTTCATCTAAACTGTATGCGATGCTTTGCCGCTGAACATTGTCTTTTGAATGATGAGTAAAAATGGCAACTAAGGGAGAAATGCCATCTTTCATAAAACCGCTGGTGTTATTTTTATCTACAACAACACTCCCTGAGAAAATATAACCTAAGTTATCCGGATCTGCTGGTATGGCAACATTGACCTCTTCCCAGTCAAGTAGATTTTCCGATATGGCATGGCCCCAACTCATGTTGCCCCATTGACTTCCAAACGGATTGTACTGAAAAAATAGATGGTACTTACCGTTTAGGTAAACGAGGCCGTTAGGGTCGTTCATCCAGTTTCTCTTCGGCGTAAAGTGGATTTTCGGACGCCACTTTGTTGATTCTGCCAACGTTGAATTATTTGTCATATCTTTCCTACAATTTTTGACTATCGTTGGACATTATAGTTAATGGGTAGTACCATCTGTCAACACAATGTTAACAAAAACATATTTTGTCGCTTTTTAATAGAGGGAAATCGATGCAGAACGCTGCTAAGATTGTCCCCTTTTAAGACAAAGCAGAGTGACCCATGGCATCAATCACAGATGTAGCGAATAAAGCAGGCGTTTCGGTTAAAACCGTTTCACGCATTATGAATGGCTTTGAAGGCGTAAGTGAGCGAACCAAAGCGAAAGTTCACAAGGCAATGCAGGAGCTAGAGTATTACCCTTCAGCAGCTGCGCAAGCGTTGAGAGGCAAGGATTCGGGCATAGTAAGTTTAATTACTGAAAACCTGACTACCACACCGGACTCATTCGAAATTGTTGCAGGTATTCAAAGCGTGTGTGAAGCAAACGGAATGCTGTTGCTGATTGGAGAAACGGGCGGAAAAAAAGCGTCATTTGAAAAGCTTGTAGAAGATTTTAGACGCCAGCGCTCTCAAGCAATCATTTATGCAACCGTCTTCCATAAAGAAGTGAGTATTGAGCAAAAATTCGAACACTGTCCACTTATATTGGTGAACTGTTACGAGAAAGAAACTCGTCACTCGACAATACTCCCTGATGATGAAATGGGCGCATTTACGGCAACAAAGAAGCTTATTGAGGCAGGCCACAGAAATATCGCATTTCTTACATTATTTGATGATATGAGAGCAACGAAATTGCGTTTAGCTGGTTACAAGAGAGCTTTTGAAGAACATGATTTGCCCATAAACGAAAAATTTATTAAGCAAGGGGTGGCTAGAGACCCGGAAGACGAATTTTCTTCATTAGAGTTTAAGCTAAGGGAACTATTGTCATACGCAGAAAGACCAACTGCGATTATGTGCGGTAACGACAAAATGGCAATGCGAGTCTACATGCTAGTAAGAGGCGTGCTGGGCTATCAAATACCGGAGCAAATCTCGGTGGTTGGCTACGATAATTATCACATGATAGCAGATAATCTAGTGCCTAAATTAAGCACCGTTTCTCTACCTTATTTCAAAATGGGCGAGATGGCAGCCCAGCAAGCAATTGCACAAAGTCAGAACAATAAAATTCATAAACTCGCGGGAGAGTTTATATCACGTCAGTCTACTCGCGTTATTGATGAGTAAGTTTCATGAGGTTTGAGCATGTTAAATGTTTCACAAAGAAATTATTGGTTATTAAGCATTGCGCTGTTTTCTTTCTTTTTAACATGGTCATTCTCATTTTCCCTGTTTCCAATTTGGCTTAATCAGGTTGTTGGACTGGGAGGAAAAGATACTGGGATAATTTTTAGTCTTAATGCGGTTGCGGCGTTGATGATTATGCCGCTTTACGGATTCATTCAAGATAAGCTCGGGCTAAAGCGTCATTTACTTCTTATTGTGGGCTTAATGCTGGCGCTGTGTGGCCCCTTTTTCATCTTTGTTTATGCCCCACTGCTTGCGAACAATTTTTATGTAGGAGTAATTGCAGGCGCCATATTTTTTGGCTTTGCTTTTTCTGCAGGTGTTGGAGCGGTAGAAACCTACATTGAACGAGTCTCTCGCATTTCAGGTTTTGAGTTCGGTAAAGCGAGGATGTGGGGCTCGATTGGTTGGGCTACAGCTACCTTCTTCGCAGGCTCTATTTTTAATATTAATCCCGACCTTAACTTCTGGCTCGCTTCCTCATCTGCAATTATATTTCTTATCAGCCTACTTTGTGTAAAGCCAACCGAAAATAAAAGCTTAAGCCATGAATTAGATAAAGAAGCTGAAGCGCTTCGATTTAGCGACGTGCTCAACTTGCTTACACTGAAAGAGTTTTGGGGCTTTGCTACTTTTGTCATGGGTGTATCTTGTATTTATTCGGTTTACGATCAGCAGTTTCCCGTTTACTTTGCTTCACTTTTTCCGACGAGAGCTGAGGGCAACGCAATGTTCGGTTATCTAAATTCGTTTCAGGTATTTTTAGAAGCAGGAGGAATGTTTTTAGCCCCTTTTATCGTTAATAAAATTGGCGCAAAGAACGGCTTAATTCTCAGTGGCATCATCATGGCGACGCGTATGATTGGTTCGGGTTTCGCCTGGGATCCTATTTCGATTTCGGCTATGAAGCTGTTACATGCCGCAGAGTTACCGATAATGATTGTAGCAATATTTAAATACATCGCTGGTAACTTCGACCCTCGCCTCTCGTCAACCATGTATCTTGTTGGCTTTCAATTTACTACCCAAGTAGTTGCAAGCGTTCTGTCTATATTGGTAGGTCATATGTACGATGAAATAGGCTTTGCACTGTCTTACAAACTATTAGGCTGTATCGTTAGCCTTTTTGTGGTGGTGTCGTGCTTTACATTGCGTTCGCATACTGTCGAACAAAAGCCACTCCACAATCAGAGCCCACATCTGAGTTAATCAACAGATTTGAATACTTTTTTGTGATAGCACTGACTAACGGTTCTCTGGCAACTTCACGTAGTCGCCATTGATGCCGTCGCATTAAACTCAGTAAGCCACGGCTCTTTCGCCCCTCGGGGTGCTGTATTTGTCATGCTTTTAAAAATAACAGCGTCAGTGTGGTAAGAAAGGTCGGCTTGAAAATACAATAGCTCAAGCTCTGCAATATGTTCAAAGTGTAAGTAAGTTATCAATAACGCCCTTGATAACTATATTGGGAATGTCGAAGTAGCGGTTCAACAACTAAATCTTTTCATTTTGTTCAACCAAGCAAATAGCGTTGCCTAGTACTTAGTCATTAGCGCTATCTGTACCAAGAAAAAATGCTGAAAACGTCATAGTGTTGGCTGGGAGTTAAATTACAACGCGTAAATTTTAATGTATGTATCAAAAATGACAGCTTGATAACATAAATTCATGTTTGAAAAGTCTAACGTAAATGTAACTTCATAATTTGCGTATTTTGTATCACCGAGACAAAAAGGCTCGAGAAGTTTTGCCGCCTTTCACTTGTTCAAATTGTGAGCGCTCACAATTAAATGTAATTGTTCCTTCATACAAGTCTGTAAGAGTAGCGCCAAATATTCTTGGGTAGCAGAACGTATTAATGAAAAGTACTGAAGAAGAATCTATGACCGGCAGAGAGTTTTATCGCACGCTTAAAAAAAAGAGATTTCCATTAAGCTGCTTCGCCGTTAGGGCAAACACGTCGATAGTTAAATTAAAATCTTTTCAAATGGATGAAGCTGTGCCCACTTGGGTGCAGATAGAGATGAACAAGGTTTTTAGCTAGCAAGCAATTAAGGTGTCGCCATACAGATAGATTCCGTCAAATTCCAGTTAGTTTGAATGTTCGCTAAACCAATGCCCAACACTGCGCCAATCAGAATATGAGTGCTTGATACAGGTATTCGAAGTGTTGAAACGAGCATAACAACGCCTGCTGCAGGCTCTGCGGAGACGCCTGATGCATAGTAGTAGGACGTGACGTATCGTTTAACTTGACTCGCGAAGCGTACAAGAATTGCTATGGCGATGGTGCAAACGGCTTCAATCGTGAGTATCAATCAAATACACGAGAGCGCATAATTATTCACCATTACAAAAAAATAAACTGAAATATACAGAATATAAAAACCGAGGGCTAAAAACAGTTCGGCTAAGGCAAAGGTTAAATACGCATGAAAGAAATCTTTATTTTGAAACCCAAAGCTTACAGGAGTGTTTTTGAATTTGCAGTAATAATTTAAATAGACCAGATGGTCATAAAAGTATCACTAAAGTGAAACAAAATTGCCACGCGTTAAATATATAAAGTGCACGTCAAAATGAAGCGTAGCGAGTAGTACTGATGAGTTCTCGTGAAAACTAGTACATCGTTGAGAGAATGGATTTCGCTATCAACCTGTTTACACCTCTTCTAGAGCAACAAGAAGACCAAGCACAATAATATCATTAGGTTTCCTTGATGTAACTCTAGTTGTTGTCTAGTTTTTATACATCTCTGGCGTTCGCAGCTATGTCCTCATAGCGATTAAATTGCTTTTTGTCCCAGAGAGCAACACACACTCACATATAATTCTTAATCCATAGGAAATCGATATGAAAAAACTGGCAAGCTTTTGTACAGCCACGCTTATGTTGTCAAGTGTGCCTACAATTGCGTTAGCAAATGATGATCTGCGCATATCAGGTTTTGCATCGCTAGTAGGTGGAACTGTTATAGATGGCGATGGCTATTGGGCGAGACTTCCTGAAGCTGCAGGCCAATACGAGTCTGGTTTAGAATTTCAAACAGAATCTCGACTTGGCTTGCAAGCTCGTTATCAAGCGGCAGATAAATTGTCTCTCACGGCTCAAGCTATTTTCAGAGGTATAAATGATTTTGAACCAACACTGGAATGGCTTTATGCATCTTATGAGATAACACCTAACTTAGAAGTTAACGCAGGACGAATGCGACTTCCAGTTTATCACTTTTCAGATTATATGGATGTAGGTATCGCTTACCCGTGGTTACGAGTACCATCTGACGCTTATTCACTAGCCGTTACGAATTATCACGGTATAAGCTTGCGTTACATGTTGGATTGGAACAAAGGCACAACAAACTTTCTCTTATACGGTGGTCAACAAGACACCGATCCAAACGATTTGATCACAACCATTGAACAGTATAAAACTGAACAGCTTTATAATGAGAATGGAGGCTTTAGAGGTGTTCGAGGTATAAGAACAACTAAAGACTACGAAGACATGAAAGGTCTAGTTGTAGACACTCAGATCGACTGGTTCAATTTAAGATTATCTTACCTAGAAGGTAAAGAGAACTTCACGTTTTATGCCGAGGGTGATTATCCGTCAACACCTCTGTTTGGTGACGAATGGGTCGATACACAGTTTATCGATGTTTCAACATCAATCGATTACGAAGGTTGGTTTTTCATCGCAGAGTGGAATGAATACGACACGATATACACGTCGTGGTTCACATCGCTAGCAAAAACCTACGGAGACTGGACTCCCTACGTTTTTTATTCAAACTTTGAAGGCGAACTTCGGTTTATAGCTCCAGGGGGCATATCAGCCGGTTTTGAAGATGGAGCGACAGGTTCACTAGACGACGAATATAACTCTGTAGGTATTGGAGTACGCTATAACATTAACCCGCGCACCGCATTAAAATTTGAGATTACCAACTTTAATGACGAAGGAGACGCAGCGGTTTACATTGATGAAGACCAGGACGGTGATACTGACGCTACGGCTGTAGCGTTTTCTTTAGATTTAGTATTCTGAGGCTGAGTTATGATGAAGAAACTAGCGTTACTCTGTTTAATTTTAGCAATGCCGACCCATGCGGCTAATGTGGTTATTATCAATGCAAATAATGCTTCTGGAACAGATATGGACACCGTTGAAAGAATTTATCTTGGGAAGGTAAAAGCCTTTTCGGATGGCAGTAAAGCATTGCCTTTAACCTACGAGCAAGGTGATAGTACTCGTGAAGCATTTAACAACACTGTATTGAAAAAATCAGAGAGTCAATATTCAGCGTTCTGGTCAAAACTAGTATTCACCGGCAGGGGAACTCCACCAGAGTCAGTTTCTACACAAGAAGAGATGGTAAAACTTGTGGGAACAAATCCTAACACTATTGGGTTTGTGGATGAGAGCTTTGTTGATGATTCTGTGAAGGTAATTGGCAGCTTTTAACTAAACTAAGATAACTTGTGTTTGTTTAAAGCACGTGAATGGCAAGCGATTACTTAATCTGTTTAGAAGTCTTGCTTTAAACTCAGTGCCCTCAATTATTTGGGGGCCTTTTTACCTCATGTTATGAAGCCTATTTTTTCCGGTAATATGGCAAACCCATTTCATGAAAGAATGCATACCCGTAAAAAAGCAAGACGAATCGGATAGTGTTTTAATACTCGTTTTCACATCAATCAACGCACTATACTTTTCAAAATCCGCTGCTAGCGATAGCGTGGCGGCCGAGTGTCGGTCCAATCAAAGCCCGCCACTGGTACCATCTCTTCTTTTTAGAAGTAGATACTAAAACCGACCCTTGAGTTGGTTTTTTTGTGTCTGAATTTCAGCAAATCGCCACGCAAGCGTGGCGGCCGAGCTTCGCTTCATCGCATTTGGACCAATAAAGCCCGGATTCAGGTGTCTGCTCTTCTATGACACTGCATCCCAATATGCGTCTAGCAACCTCTGGGTTAACAAGGCCAAGTGTTGCGCTTTTGCATTTTCGGTCGATTCCACATCTGATGTTAGCGCCGCAAAATTTCTCATCATAAAGACTGACTGCGCTTCTGAGGAATCTGCATCAATATATTGATGCTCGCTGGGTTGCTGCATTTCTTTGCGCTTAGTAAAACCGACAACATGGTCTTGGTTATCAAATGCAAAACCATTCTTCCAATCAAGTACATAGTCAGACATGCTAAATACCCCCTCATGACCCAGAATATCTAAATCCATCAGGCACGTTCCAACGTTGTAGCCAAAGTCAAAGGTAGACGATTTACCATCTTCAAACACTGCAACGCCCGAACCTCGGATGACAGCATTGGTTTCTTCGTCTCTAACAATTGCGCCAGAAATAAGTTTTAGCGGTGCCGTTGGCTTCAAATATTCGGCAATGGCCCGCATTGAATACCAAGTCATGTCACCCACTGCACCTGTCGGCTCTTTTGAGGTATCGAAACGGATGTTGGTTTTATCCATGAATGGAAAGAAAAAAGACGTTCTAACCGCTTGCGGTGCGCCTATTTCCTTCTCCATTATGTCATTAATAACTTTAGTGCGAGGATTGTGGGTAAAATGCGTGGCGTCCATAAAGCTAACACCATTCACATTTGCAGCATTTATCATGTTTTCTAGTGACTTTGCGCTTGAGTAAGGCTTTTCTACCAGCAAATGCTTTTTGTTTTGTGCGCCATAAATCGCAATTTCTTCTTTGCTTGCCGTTGGTGTTGCTACATAAATTGCATCAATCGAGTCTGACGCTAACATCTCTTGCCATGTATCAAACACGAGATTAATGCCATGCTCATCAGCAAATGCTTTAGCTGAAACCGGGCGGCGACTTGCCACGGCTGCTAATTCAATACTTTCTACCTGCTTTACCGCATTTGCAATAATACCCGCAATCATGCCTGAACCAACAATACCTAAACGTAACTTATTCATACTTACCTCCAGTGATTAATTGACGGGAAGTTTAAGTACAAACTAGAATCACAAGAAATGAATAGGTTAAATAACACCAATCCAATTTATGAATATCTCAACCAAAGACGTAAACTTACTTTATGTATTCAAGGTTTTATTTGAAGAGAGGAACTTATCCAATGCAGCTAAACGCATGGCTCTTAGCCAGCCTGCACTTAGCCATAAGCTAAATAAGTTAAGGAATGAATTCGATGACGCGCTTTTCGTAAGGGCAGCTAGAGGCTTAACCATAACCCCATTAGCTGAACAAATTGCGCCGCTCGTATTGCAAGCCGTTCAATCTATCGAAGGCTTATATCATCAACTCGAATCTCAAAACTTTTTACTTAATGAAGATATTGTTCACATATATACGACAGACTTTATTGAGCAACTGTTATTGCCAGACCTCTTAACGCGAATAGAAACGAAGGCACCAAACCTTAAGATAGTCTGCCACAATACCTTGGGCAAAGTGCCCAAAAAAGAGTTGGAAACAGGCGAATGTGATTTAGCTATTGCAGGCTTTTACAATGAGTTACCTGATACCTTTTATCAGCAAAAACTAAGAGACGAGTCTTTTGTTGTTTTAAGTAGCAGCGAAAAACTTGCCCCAACAGCGCAACTAGACCTAAACACTTTTTTAGACGCTAGGCATATCGTCACTACACTAACCGGAGATCTTGACGGAATAGTAGATAAAGCACTACGTAATCTAAACTTAACCAGAAATGTTGTTGCTGGCGTTTCAAGTTTTTTAACGCCCCCGCTTATTGCAAAAGATACAAACTGCATTTTAGTGTGCTTGGAGTCTATCGCAAAAATGTATGCTTTCACTTTCGACAGATTAACCATACATGAGTGTCCGATTGACTTACCAAAGGTAAACATTAGCCAAATATGGCATGGACGCACGCATCAGGACCCAATGAGAAGGTGGTTAAGAAATGAAATACACCAAGTCTTGTCTAATTGAATAGAGTGAAAATTTACTGTTTGCCTAGAAGCAATAAAAAATAAGCTTCGTTGCAGTAAGCGCTTGAAGGCTGCAATAAACTTCGCTCGACAACCCACTTTCTTTAATCACTTAACCAATTGATTCAAAGTCAATTTATACAATATCCCATTAATCTCCAACATAGTCACCAAAACACCACTAGTTGTTTAAAGTCAAAAGGTCACTAAAATAAACTACCTATGAGCAATAAGCTTTATTCAATTTTTTTGGGAGTTTTGAGATGACCACCACAAAGACAGGCAATGTGCTAATTATCAATGCACACCAGTATTACCCTTTT
>Ga0209562_1000357_pt1 | contig 15790 bp, 8 predicted proteins | sample WorMetvacBELIZE2_FD_187399 | JGI IMG/M metagenome (GOLD analysis project Ga0209562, IMG submission 187399) | Marine gutless worms symbiont microbial communities from Max Planck institute for Marine Microbiology, Germany - Olavius vacuus BELIZE.2... | ecosystem: Host-associated > Annelida >... | reverse complement strand
ACTCCACACACACACTCCTTCACAGACTGCGCCTTAACCAGCCTATGGTACTTATGATTACTCCACACACACACTCCTTCACAGACTGCGCCTTAACCAGCCCTCAGCTGACAACTACATAAGTATGGGACACAAACAGTTCAAACAAGGCATAGGACTTATGATTGAGAGGTCTCCAGCTCGAATCCCATGACACACTGCAGTATAGCAACTTGCGGCAACTTGTCTACATCCCTGTTCGTCTGTCACTAAGCAGTGTGATCTGATATCAGTGTAAAAACTGGAAAGGGAATGGCCGGTGGTGATACAGGTACCATCCATCATAATGGACACAAACACACTGCCGGATCAAGATCAAAACACAGCGATGAACACTCCCATATGTCGCAGAGATGTGCCACATTTTCCTCACTTAACAAACTTTACTTTGCTTAAAGAACCAAATACTAAATGTGGATAACTGGCCATGTTCTCATTAATGCATATTCTCTGGTACAGATACATTTTCAATTACAAACTCAATTCAGAAAAGTGGCACAAAACCAGAAAATGAAGGAAGTGAATTCCTGGCTCAGAAGAGTCTGATCCAACTACAATATGAATGAAGTATTTATAAACAGCAGGCATGACACCTGGCTGGTAATTAAACAGAATGGACAACTGGGAATTACACTGTCACAACCTTCATCAATTACTGAGCAATTCACAAAATCAATATATGTTTGTATTAATAGTTGCATATTGAAAATAACTTCATAACATGTGTCATGTGTACCTTCATTGCGAGCCGTAAGCAAAATTTGTTGTGACGAATGTTTTGCGACATAGCGACAACTTGCGAGAAAATGTTCCATACACAGTTGTTATCTAGATTCTGCCACGTACATGCACACACAGCATTTGTTTTCATATTTTTTTTTCATGACAACAATACTAAAAATTCCATTTACTGACCAAACATCTTTAATCATTAATTAATCTATACAAACACATATTTGTAAAAATTAATTAGACAAAATTTTAAAAAGAATTTTAAGTTTGCGGCTCTATAGTGTTACATGTCCAGCTGTAAACAACTTCAAACAAATTATAACCTAAAATAAAGTCAAAAACCATAGAACAGAAAAACGACAGTCGATTTTAACTACATGTCACAAACAAGCATGAAACATTTGTCAAAAAAAATGTAAAGAGTTAACATTTTACTGATTAATTTTCGAACAATTAATTAAGTATTCTTTAAAATTCACATATGTATGCATAATTAGAAACTATATGTGCCTACAGTAACAACATGCCACAGTGTTGATTAACTTACTTTTAGACACAAACTGCGCACTATGTTGTATGCAAAATCTCCATTCTGATTCAGCAAGCATGCAGTCAGGCACATAAACTCGGCTTCCTGTTACCAAATAATGACAGAAAGTGGAACAAATTACAATCTCTGACAGCAAATATCACTCACTGCAACACTTGTCAACAAAAACACAGCAATTCACTCCTCATTTGCAAATGGCGATGTGTTTAAAGCTATTTCCAGACACAGTGCTAGCGTTTAAACTGCACCAAACAAAGTACACCACACAAGACAAGAATGTGCAATGAGGGACACAAAAAAAAACAAAAATTTGGGCACAAATAAAAAAACACTGGTTCAGTTACATTTCCATAGAGAGAGCTATGAAACAAATCAGGATCCTTCTCACAGTCTTTAACAGTACTGGACAAATTTTTCATAAGCAGTATGTACATACAACAATTATAGCCCAAAACCATTTCCATATACACGCATTCTTCATCTATTACACAGTTTAACTGTAAACTCATTCCATATGTAGGTGACATATGGACTGTGTCACATTTGTTATTGGCTAAGGGCTTTCTATATCACAATTCTGTTAGAATCATCTAGTGAAATCAACCAGTTAAGTAACAGTATTACTAATAACTGACCTGAGTTTTTGCAATGTCTTCTGTGAACTGTGGAATTACCAATGCAAGAATACTGATGGTCTCAAAAACGTCAAACTTCTTCAGATCGACCAGCACACGGCAAAGCTACAATTTCCACACAAACACATGTCAGCAAAAATACCACAACTGACAACTGTCGAGGTTTATCACGTAGCCAATAAAGCACATCCAACAGGCTTGCGTACCGTGATGACGTCTCTGATCACTCACTTGCACGTCTCACACCTATCATCAGACGTGATATCCATCGACACAACTGCACAGTGGAAGAAAGACTGGTTATTGGCTTCCATGATCAATCACATTAACGTAACTGATCCTACTATCTTTCAGCCAGGTTTCGACCTTCCTTGTCACACGTTTTGTCCAGAGGTAAGAGGGGAGATTATCAGAACTGTTCTGTGTTGTATTGTGTACTGAAGCTGTGCACAGTCATAAGCACACTTAGATGAGCAGTTCTTACAGTTCTCTGGATTGGATTTTGTCACACTGAGCCCCATTTTACTGTGCATAGATTTATTTGTGTGTATTTGTGTGTATTTTTGTTTCATACTGCATATGTGTTGTATTATTGTCAGCATGGTGGGATGGACATGATGGGATTGAAGCCTAATCCTTAGGACCTATCTTCCTTCAATACTTTGACACTGTTGGTTGGGTCATTTGACATGTAAAACCCATCTACGATATGACCTACAATGTGTTTGGTGGGACATTAAACCTTGCTCAGCCTCAACCTCTGCCTAGTCTGACTCGTGACATTATTGACTCTGTAAAGTGCCCCTGTAACATTTTCGTGATAGTGTCACTATAATCCTTGCATTGTTAATAATAATAATAATAATAACCTTTCTTCTAAACTGCACAGAAAGGGCCCTGCCAACTCAGCTGACTGTGAATGTGGACAACAGCATACCACAAAGCACACAGCCAACATGTGCCCATTAACTACACTACAATCACTCAATGATATTGACCGCGATGCATACAACTGGCTGATAACTACAGCGACCACATCACTCACAAACTGAAATGAGTTAGTCATGACAGAGCAACAGCTGACTTAGTATTGCCGGTGTTCACTGCAAATCTCCAAACCACAATTACTTACTAAATACGTATTCGTTAGCCTACTTCTGGTGAGATCATCACTGACTCATATTCTCTCCTCATCAGTTTTAACAATTACACATCATGCAGCTGATTGCTAATTGACAGTATCACAGTAATACACTGCCACACTCACTGACCTTAACGTACAGACTCCACAGCTCGTCAGCAGTTACTGTAGAACTGTCAGACTTGGCAGCTACATTTCATCAAACAGCAATACAGGGTGGGAAAAATTAAATGGAACCATACTGTATATTTGACCACAACTACGGCTAACCTAAACTGATTTTTTATTATTTTTTGTATCATCTTAATCACGAATAAATGATGCATGCACTTATACAACAAGCCCAGCTACTGCACAGACAGTGCATGTTGCATTCACAAACCGTGCTTTCAGTGAAATGACACAGAAACAGACATGACCATTACATCATTTAAGGTCATTCAAGGTCGTTGATTTAGATTCAGCGGCCCTGAAGTTTTGTTTAAGACTTGCGTCGCGATGAAATTCGTTGATGATGATGATGATGATGATTCCAATCAAAAGCTTGTATTCAACTTCTTATTAGCAAATAATACTAAGTTACATTCTATATTGCACCATTTCCAAGTTATCACAGAGTACTAGTCAAATTATCGCTTCCGACAGGGGTTGAGGTACCCCTGTCGGTACAGGGGTTGAGGTACCCGTCGGTACCCCCTCTCTACACTCATTTGAGGTGAATCCTTAAACTTTCGACTACGAAATTTGACACCAAGAAACTATAGACATTTTTGGTACGTAGTGTGCACATACAGTTAAGGTGATGTGGGCAATTCTACAACCGTTGCACACAGCATTTATTCACGATAAAAATAGTGTTAAGGATAGCCAAAGTTAAAGTCAAACATACAATGTGGCCCTGTTTAATTTCACCCACCCTGTATATTTCAACTATACGCCGTTGAAATCATTAAAAATACTTCCTAATAACAATGGCTAATTCAATCACAGTAATGACTGGTAAGAAAATATATTATGGCAAATACACTGCAACTATAAAACAATATATTAGTTAACATCATAACTAAAGAAAGCAATTTCTAATTAGAGTATTCGACTCATGCACACACCTGAATGTCGGCATAATAAGTTGTGGTGTAAGCACAATAAACATCAACAATTTAAATGCACACTGTTAACAGCTAAATGCAAACTAAACAAAAAATAGGTATACGTCTTTCTGTATGATTAATGATGCTCTATGACTACAAAACAAGACATTACAAGTATAAATTAAATTAAATTAAACTGCACTACTACTAAGACTACAGTGACTTTTTTTGGTTTAGCCAGCCTACTGCACTGGAATTATTCCAGGTTCAGTCCAGTCCTTGAAGAATCCCAAAGTGGAATCACTGGCGTTGCAGTAGGATGCTTACCTATCACCCAACCAATCAGTTCTCACTGTCAAAGCACTCCAACACCACAAAAACAGCTGCATGGAGATACAAATCCTATGAAGACCCAACATAATTGACACTGGTGCCATAAGTCGGCACAAGCTTTCACGCTGTACTACCAATCTCAGTAGTAACAATAACACTACTTTCCAATTTATGGTTCCAGTTCTTTTCAAATACGAGACTTAAAAGAAATTGAGGGTAGTGCAACTAACACATCTAGCATTCCACTAGTCAATAATGATGTTACTGAACACAAACTTTCTAGCCTCAAGTACGAGTTACATGCCTGATTTAAGCTGTTTCTCGACACTGCGACCAACAACAGACTGCAGTGCAGCGTATCGTTTACGCACCAAGCTGTTTTGTATAATAACTGAACACAAACACACATGTATACACATACACATAACAACCTGCTCCACAGCTTTATGCAGACTTTCCTCACTGTGCAAGCAGGCTGCTCACTGCACTTGCCAGTGTCATCCCGCCCTAAGTCATCTGTCTGCCGACACGTTGACAGAAAGCTTCAATCAACCAATGGCGAGTTGCTCCGACGACAGTCCTACTTTATAGTATTGATAGTTACACAGACTAAAACTTCAAAGTTTGTGACAAGATACGAACTTATAAAGTTAAGTGTAGGCTGTAGCCTGTAGGCAGTAGCTGTAAATGGTTTCACTAAAAACTTAATTTGTGGCTGCATCTTTACCACCGAAATCAGTTACACACTGACAGTCATAAACAGCATCCAGTTAAGTCTATTTTTTCTACTTTTTTCAGTTTTAATCACTATTAACCACAGTTTACATACACATCATCATCATCATATCAACTATTCACTTCTGCCCATCATTTTTCAACGAATGAAAGTGATTTCCAAATAAAATTTGTACTGAGGTATAACAAATCTATTGCAACTTCTAAGTACGATCAGACAGTCTCAGTGTCTCAGAAAACTCGTTAGAATGTACCTCGCAAGACAGACTTTTCAGTAAGGTCCCTGCAGGAGCTGAACAGGACGTGTTTGGCACAGACAATGAATTCATCAAAGCGTTGCTGGCCGTACAAGAGAGTGCAGCTGGGCAGTAGTAGACGAACGTCCTCGTAACACAACAGATAATTCAGCATGTTATAAAAATGACTAGAAACCAATGTCAAGACAGAAAAGAATAAATCGTATAAAAACAAACTCATTGTATGAAAAGAGATGAGCAGCTCAAGCCTCTGTTATGTAGTAATGATGACTGCAGATGAAAACGTTTGACAAACACGAATGTATGCCATTCAAGTATTGAGTAATCAGATAACAGATACTACTAAGAAAAAGATAACAACCAACTGTGAAAGTAATTAACAAATATCGACTTACAACATCTGCTTCTTCATACCCAGCTGAAACAAGTACACAACAGTTGCAATTTCAGTTGCAATGGCAAACAGCAAAGATTTCATTGACAGAAACAAAATTAATCAATCAAACTAAAATAAAGTGAAGCAAAGTTAAATGAGATAACAGCTGAAGTTAGATAAACAAATCATTAAGTAAGAGTTAATTAACAGCACTGCACTGTAGCAAGAATTAAAATTAAACCTATTCTATAAACTGCCCAGCTGCACACTCTGAATCCATTGATTGATAAGATAAACACAATATGGCGAGATGTGTGTAGTACCAGTGACAAGGGGTTGCGGCAGCAGTGCCCTGAGTGCATCGTCAGGACGACCCAGCTGTTGATGTAATGCAGACAGCGAAACACGAGCCGAGAAGTGATTTGGAACCAACTCAACGACCTTCTCGTAAGCAGCAATGGCACCGAGCTTGTCGTCCAGCGCATTTAGACACTCGGCATAGCGCAGCCACACCGCTGGCTATAATAACATGCAGAATACAGTGCCAATGACCATCGTTAGCTCATAGCATTTTAAGTAACCATCCAGCACCTACTTCTGAAAAATGAATAGTGAAACTGTAGCTCCAGACATGTGTCATCAGAAAACATGAATAAATAAGTAACCAAAATGCGTTGACAGTGGCAGCAGAGCAATACACTCATCATATGCTGTCATTCTGATCCACATCTCAAGCATAAGCATACTCAGCATATAGCACTTGCAAAATGAACGGAAGTTCCGGCAATATTCTCAGTGACATATTGATAACGAATAACAAACACAAGTAACTTACAGAATGCAGTATATATCAGTACAGACTAAAACCGAATCTGTCGCAAACATTTCACTAGCACTAACTCGTACTACTTGGTCTCTGTTAAATCAACTCTTCATGGTCCTTGTCTTGCATAGATGGGGCCTTGCCATATTAGTTATCTGTGAATGCAACCAACAGCAGACCACGAACCACATAGGTGATACAATCTAAATGCAAACTGCAATCATTCCACAACAAGAAAGATGAAATTTTCAGTTGGTTGAAAACCACGGTGACCACAGCACTCAAGAAAACAAAACAAAACTACAACTAGTACAAAACAAAACACAATTTTCTGTAATTAACAGCACATCAGACCATATTGTAGTCGGTTGATGTGACCAAGCTGAAAAGGATCGGCTTTGCAGACGTATACAGCCCCACGTTCATGTATGCTTCCGCTATGTCTAAGTAGAGATCACCAACAGCATCCGGGTTTTCCGAACATATCTCATTCAGTAATTCCTAAACAAAATCAACTATCACCTGCAACAGAAGGCTAGAACAGAAAAAAAAACAGAATTAGAAACAACAAATTCCATATATCAAAATTAACTGAAAAACTTAAACAATAAAAACAACACTGCCAACATCTATGGAACCATACAAGTCCTCTGGATGTTAACTAAACTGAATATATGTAATATACTTGGACACTGAAATTTCATAAACTGAAATAAGGTGAAAATACTGTCTTCAGTGTTTCAACACTATTTGTTAAGCATCAAGAAGAGTACCAGTTTATTAAGATACACTGTTCCAGAAATCTCTGAAGGTTTCCCTGAAGAACTTTGAAATTCAACTGGCTAACTCAGATAACATGGGAAAATGGTGATTAAAACGGTTGTGTACCATACATCATGCAGGTGTGTGTGTGTGTGTGTGTGTGTGTGAACTGAAGTGAGAGACATACTGCGAAGCAATCAAGGTAACCGACATGAATCAATGAAACTATCAACTTCGCCTTCAGATCAATTTTCATGTCTTCAGGAATGGTTAACCTGCCAAAAAAACAGTGAGACATTCTCAGTGTAACAGTTTATCATTAACTGACAAACACACAGCAAACTATTATCACAAACAATGAGTGGGACACTGAAAGAATGTCCTTCCATAAATGAAGTTAAAGAATGACAACCTACCGTACAGGCTTGCTGCTTGGAAGTGACGTAACAGGATGTTCACTATTTGACATCAGAAACGTTTCATCATCATAAAACAAGCAGACTCCGCAATACTGAATTAAGACCTGCGACACAACAAAATCAGAGCAATAACTCTGCACAACACACACCAGCAGCAGCAACACAAACGTTTCTCAGTAAATGCTAAGTGTATTACAGCAGGCACTACAGTGTACACAGCAAGGCTGCAGTGGAAGAGGACGACCCAGAAATACCTGGAACAGGGGGGACGGCGGGCTTCAGGTACAGCAGCAGACTGCAGGAAGATGAAGGCAGCAGCACAAAACTGAGCTTGATGGAGATGAGTGGCCTGTGGCCTATGCTCCACAAGGTATTAAGTCAAGTCATCTTATTACACAGTACAGACAGAAAGCAGAACAATCAATCAATCATTACAGAAAGTGCTTACACAAATGTGGCCAGCACTGTACAAAAATAACAGTACAAAAAATACACCACAGTAAACAGTTACTAAGATAAAAATCAATAATCAATAATCAATAATCAGATCAATAATGACAAAAAGATAAAAGCAATGTATTCAATGTAGCAAGTCTGATGCAAGTTTTTACGCTTTAACAAAACAAACTCACTGACAATGTAAAAAAGACTGGAAAAATGTCACAGTACAGAAAAAAACACAACAGTACAACTATAAACCACAAATCATTTACCAGAAGTGATTTGTCGTATCGAGTTCTGACGAAATACAAGTCCAACAAGAAATTTATATCTGAAGTAGCACAAAAGCAACATTCATCTCACGGTGAATTATGCAAGACAGTAATGCATTGTTCATGAAGCATTATTAAGGTAAAAATTTGTTTTCACAACTATTATCATTGCTTCAGATTATGCCCTCACTGATCAACTTCCAATGAGTGCAGAAGACTCTCATACAGATTAAGATTTGACAATCAGTTAGTTAACTTGACCCCTGTATAACTGCTATCTTAACTTTTAGATGCTGTATGACTACGTAAAGTGCCACTGTGGCATTTTCATTCACATTCACATTACATATGCTAACATTGTTTTAAATTATTTCAGCAATGTTTCAGCAAGCCATATGCAAATAACACTACAACCTTAGTGATGTACTGCCTAACTTCATTATTAATTCAGACAGTTGCTAATGTCAACTACTCCTGGCACTGGCCAACAAACAAACATATCAGCCTGAACAACGGTCGAGATGATATGCCTCTACTCTCATGCAGTAAACTGGCTTCAACTTACATCCAGAGTGCTGACAGGTTTCATTTATAATTTGCTTGCTTACTAACAGGGTGATCACTCTTCAGGCACTGGGAAATTCCCCGAGTCTCTGCGATTCTCGTGTCCAAGTTGTGGTTTCCCAGTCACATTTAACAGTATAATAAACAAATACACAAGCATGATGCTAATGAACACGGACCACAGTTTTCCGCTGAAAAATTATGTGAATTCCGCACAGCATGGCTGACTGCAGCAAATCACTGTTCATTCCGTGGTGTATAGTCAACTGAGAGAAAATCAACTCTGCTGTTCAAACTATCCAATATATTGTTATTTGTCATGTTAATGTCATGCCACGTGCATTTGATCAGTGGCAAAGCAATCAACTGTCGCATTAATTACTGACTAATGACTGATAAATGAAGTGTGACAAGTGAACTGCTCATTAGGTACTTTACAGGCACGTTGCTGGTACTAAATTACCAAATACATTTGTTTTGAACAGTATTTTGAGAAACTGGACAATTTCCGCAAAACGAACCTAAATTCCGCGGCTCCGCTCACGTTCACAGCAAAACAACAAATTTTCTGCCACTTGGCTCAAAATTCCACAGGGTGCAGAAAACTGGAGCTCCTAATAATGAACACTGGCATAGCCCAAACATGAGGTTAGCAGTATAGTTTTCCCTTACAATTTTTTTTTCTGATTTTTTCCCTGACTTTGGTCAATTTCCTGACACTTCCCTGACAGTTGTCACATTTCCTTGCACTTCCAGACTTTCCAGATTTTCCAGAAACATTTAAGACATTTCCTCACTTCACTAAACATGACTGACACCGATGCATAGCATGGATCAAATGCTGCAATGCCATACAAACCGTTCACATAATACAACACACAGCAAATAACCTCCAGCAGTTATTGCTGCCGGGTGCTTCTCCAGTGCCTTCATCATCACCGATATTGCTCTATCAACATCTCCTGTTTCATTGTACCACTGAAATCAACAGTCAACGCGAGTCAATTATATCAAGCAACGACACACGCCCCAAGCAGTCATAGCATGCAATGCACGTAAATGAAAATCTCTTCAAACGCAATATTAAAAAACGGCATGGCTACTGGGAAACCAAACTACAATAATGACTAATGAAACCTACAGTAGATAATATACAGTTCACAATATGCACATATTAATTCTATAAATGCAAAACTAAATTCACCACTGATTTGAAAACAGCTGATATTTAAGTGGAAACACTGACAGATAAAATGCAACAGACACCTTGACAAGTTCGCGTACTATCTCCATGTAATGATCGACGTCATTGTCCGGCAGTAGGGACAACAAGTGAAGTCGGCAGTCCATCGCCTGCTTCGTAGTTCCATGCACTGTCAGCATCTCATACTTGGTCAGCCAGTATTCCATCACATTGGGTTCAAGCCGCGTCACTGCTCATAAGATATCACATAATCTTCTCATTCATTTCAATTAGCAGCTCCAACTTCCTGCATCTGTAAACTGTCAAACTGAAACTTAATCATTCTTTACGTGTTACACACTTTCAGCTATTAATTCTGATTTCTGATCAATTTAACTTCTGTCATACTGACTTATAACTGTTTGTTTGCCAGAGTCTTGTATAACAATTGTAATTCTTTCAATAATAATATCTGTCATTCCAGTTTGTTATGTTATTCTGACAAACTTGAGAAATAACAACTGATGGCAATCTGCATTTCTACAGAATGAATCACAACTGAATGTAAACGAACATAAAACTGACAAGAGTACAATTAGACAACTATTACATTAATACAGCTTTCAGTCATCGAACCGTATTGGTATTCAACATTTTATATCTGCTGCTAACAGTGATATTCAACAAGACTCATACTATGAGCTCACTGTCTTAAAGCAAAATACGTTTTCACATAGTACATTCACACTTTACCAATACACAGCAACTCCCGGAGTCCGATGTCTCTGATTCGGTCATTTCTGTTGTCGTGGTTTTATTAGTATTAATAGTATCAGTGTTATTTCAGATTCTCAGTATATACATCCACGAGGGAGTTTGAAATTAAACAGAAATATCAAAGTAGCTTCGACACTCAGTCTGTGTAGTCTACAGCTCGCAAATGTCATGCAACAGAACAGCATTGAAACGCTGAATCATTACTGAAATTTGCTGAAACAACACGTCGTCTCTTGCCAGCGATGTCAGTGATCCTCATATCAACGTTATTATTATTACTATAATCATAATTATTATTATTACAAACAAAAATACGAATGTGCACAGGATGCATCAGAGAGTACAGATCACAGCCACCTCGGTCGTAGCAAAACAATGCTTGTTCAATGTTGTTCATTTCTTGGAATTCTTGTCCGAGCATGTACCAGTCATCAGCATCTGTCTGCTTCAAATGTGCCACGATCAACTGACACTGAAACAGACATAATACCGCTAATTATCCAATGTCATCATCAGCATCTTTCTAACAACTGTATCACTGGCACACAGCACAAAAGCCAACACATGATAAATTTGTCAGACTGTCAAGCAATAGCTGGTAGGAATGTTGAGCAGTTACAAAATACCTGCATTCTTCTATCTGTATCTCCTTTAGCCTCATAGATATCGGCCAGCGTCTGAAAAGGATCGGGAACTTGTGGTGCTACATAAACAACATCCAACAGTTGATACTCAGCATTTTGTCACACAAGCAGCAGTGAATACAGTATTGTAAGACAAACAAAATTTTTGAAAATATCACACAATATACTGGCGCTATGAAGTCAGAATTTAGCTTAATGCTATATAGCAGTTGCAGTGCTCATCAAGTTCCCACAAATGCAAAATCCCAGCATTAAACTGAATCCCTAACATAATTCAGAGAGCATTCTTCAATCAATTTCTTGTATCAGACTAATAACAGGTAAAAAAACCTAAGTTAATAACAAAAGATCGATTTCAACGTATTCATGATAAAGTGCAATAAATTACACAAATTACAGCCCTGACAATAGATAAAAAAAAAACAATGAACTAACCATTTCTGATAATCCACTCACACATTTTTACAGCCTCATCATATTGACCACGTGCACTTTTGATATTTGCTTCACCCATCAGACCAGTTAAAGTCGAAGGTAACTGTCGATACTGCAAACAACAGCATGAACACAGAATATGTGAACCATGTATAGTGAACTAGACTAAAATCATCACCCAAAATAGTTTTTCAAAATGTAACACTGCCAAAAAAAAATTCTTTCATAATTATAGCATCAAACTAATTTTTTTTGTTCTCTACTATTTTAATTAATCATTTGTAACTTTTGCATCAGCAACAAAAAAGTGCAAACATAACTGGTCAAAACAGCATCATCTGGTGTTGCACAGACAGACCACACTCATCCATGCAACAGTCAAAAATATTCATATAAACTTCCACTGTATGATCTTAATTACTGCACTACAACACAGCCTCATTCAACTGATACAGAAACAGTATCATCATGTTTGCAGCATTCTTTTAAAGCAACCCGTCTTGAACTTACTCTTTTTAATTCAAGAAAATCTCGACTTAAAAACCCAAAAATGACACTGAAAAGTCTCGTCACTACGACCCAGTTAAATATGGCCAATGTGTGACTTACGTATTCTGTGGATGTTTGCATCATGGGTGATGACAGCACTTAATTATCAAGAAACATTGCAGTAAACCTTCATTTTATATGCGATACGACACAGCAAATGTTTGTTGCTTTCAGAAATTCAACATATTTGATATGAAGTTAACATGGAGAATAAGAATTGCATTACTTAATCTCATAACTGTATTTTAATTATAACATAGATAAGAAATTTAACTGTTAGTTATTTAGTAACTACAACACTGAAGTTAAAACAGCTTACCCTGCGTTTTCGGCGAGTAGTTCCAGGTGCTGTGTAAAAACACAGTAAAATACAAACAACTGTATAAAATATAAGAAGTGAAAATCTATTTGAAATGTAAATATTCATTGCAACAGTCAAGGGCATCAGTTGCCTACAAGTATGACTGGTGTTCTCATTTCGATTTCTATAGTCATTCTGCACCAATTCTGAGTTCTGACAAGAAATGAAGAAACATTTTCCAAATAGAGCAACGACATTTAAACAAGAACTCAGCTATTTACCGAGATGGATGCAAAATGCTGTACAAGTCAAATTTTCGCCTTCAAGTAGGTGTACCTTTCTTTGGCGCATTGTTTCTCATTAATCTCTTGAGAATATCACCATAAATCATACACTGTCGAAAACTATATTGTTGGGGCTACATTGCTGTTACATGCAGTATGGGTCTATGGCTCTAACTTCAACCACTTTGACATAATTGGCCTCCAAAAGTGCTAAATCTGGTAGAATAATGCAAAATAGTGGCCATTATGCCACTCAAGGTCACCGATTTCAGTACCAACGGAAAGCTCCTATGCAGCCTCCTATGCATGGAAAGTACTAACTTACATCCTATCTAACACTGTTTCCAAGGTATGGCAGATTATCGGTCAAATTTTCTGTGTCAACAGAGAATGCCCCTGTTTAATGCATCTGGTCGGGTTGAACCCATAAATTCCCAACTGCAAAATTAATATCCATCATCATCAGCCCTAAATGTTAGGTGCAAAGCATGTTTCCATATCTTGAGGTGTGGATCACGAGTGTGACACACAGATGGACAGACGGAGAGAGAGAGAAAGACAGATTGACTTTACAATATCAAATGTCACTTTACTACGTTGTGCAGCCAGAAATTATAGGATATTTATTTGGTTACTGGTGGAAGTATTGCTATGACTTCAATCAATGCCACATCACCCCAGCAGCGTAAAAGCTATATAGTGGTGCATGCTGTGAACACTACATTACAATTACTGATATGAAACTAGTACATATCTGTCAGCACAGATGGTGCACTTTAACCAGTTGATACTGATACTAGTACAATCTGACAAAGTGAACAGAAGTTCAGCAAACAACACATATCACACAAGAGTATAGGTATTCAGGCACTGCAATAAAACTACAGATTCGGGAGCATAAAAAGACAAAATGCTGCTGCAGTACCAACCAGCGATGGCAGAATGTAATGGAGTCTCAGTGAAACTATCAGCACCAGTATCAACGCCAGCTATATCTGTGCCACCAGGTGCGGCATGTTGCACCGGATCACACTGCTCCAGAACAGCGCTAAACTCGCCAAACGAGATGCTGCCTGCACGTTGCAGAGAAAACAACAAGCAGACTGCATTCTAACATCAAAACAGAAAAACACTTCCGTAATTAAGGGTTGGATGCATGAACAACACTCAAATACTATGCAACACTTCACTTCAAATCATCCAGTTATATGCATTCACATGCAAAATGGTTCCATCATATTCGTCAAACTGAATGTTCAGCAATTAAGATAAATAAAATACTTGCCATCATCATCATCACACCTCTGCCAAGAAGGCTACATTTTACCCGGCATTTGTCTGTCTGTCTGTCTGTTAGCAACTTCACATAAGAACTACTGATCGGAACTTCATGCAAATTTTAACAGATATGTATCTTTGTGAACCCTGAAGCAGCTCAAAAATTGTTTGCTTGCTCATAATCAAATCTTGCTCGCTTTTCTGACTTTGCTCTGGCTGCTTATGTATACTGAGCCTACTGACAGAAATTCTCTCATTACTCATGTATTGTGTGATTTCTAATTAAGCGCAGCATTTGTTATCAGAATGTCCATCGGTTTGTCCAGCTGTCTGTCACACTCATGATCCATGCCTACTGAATACTTTTCACACCGTACGACAGAGGAATTTTGTTTTATTGATGATAAATAAATACATAATGAAATAAAAGATATTAATAATGATCAGTGTTGGTAGTTTTCAAGTTTTCTCATTACCTGTACACGGAAACTGTATACAAACAAGATACCACATGGCAAACTACATGTTCAAAGCAAATTAAAGCAACATCACGTCACTGCCAGTCGAGTCTTGAATGTAGCATTATACATTCTACAAGGTGCAAAAAACTTCCAGTAACTGTCGTGCATAAAGCATAGTTTACCGAGTCTCTACGGAGCAGTTGATAACCTACGCACATTCTTGATCATCCATGTCACTGAAAACAACCCTTCCACTGGTTCTGACTAGTGATGTGACAAAGCTGGTCAAAATTCATCGAATGCGAATACAGGAATTCATTTTATCAGTCAGAATGTAATGCACTGGTTTAGGTCAATTAAATGACTGTAACAATAGGTTATTTCTAAAGTCAATAAAATCAGTGTTCATATTACTACAGTGTAACACATCACTGAGCAAAAATTGTATTGCACATTCAGTAACTGTAGTTTGTGTGATAGGTTGAATTTGAGAAAAAAACAGGTTTGTCTGTACTCTCTGGCTCTCTGTGCATATGAAATCGGTTGTGAAACAAGGATTATTCCGTAAATTTGCATTCGACAACAAAGCGCTTAAAACATTCGTCGAATTTCGAATCTGTTGAAAACGTTCGAAGTTCGAACGTTGTCGAATTTAAATTCGAACTTCATCACATCTCTAGTTCTGACAAAGTGCTACAGGTCAGATAC
>Ga0209562_1000356_pt1 | contig 15842 bp, 11 predicted proteins | sample WorMetvacBELIZE2_FD_187399 | JGI IMG/M metagenome (GOLD analysis project Ga0209562, IMG submission 187399) | Marine gutless worms symbiont microbial communities from Max Planck institute for Marine Microbiology, Germany - Olavius vacuus BELIZE.2... | ecosystem: Host-associated > Annelida >... | reverse complement strand
AATTATCTTTCGTATCGTATAAAAATCTAAACATATCTTTCTGCCGTTTTGTCACAATTCACGCGTCTGACGGACGGACGGACGGACGGACGGACGGACGGACGGACGGAAGGACGGACGGAATTCTCATCGCAAGACCGCGTCTGCATTCCATGCAGAGCGGTAAAAACGTTGGGAGGATGAAGAAAGAACAGCGAAATAAAAAAAATCAGCGAGAAAAGAGTTCTGCCACTTCACATTTCACAAATTAGTCACTGATGACGGCACCAACAGAAGTAAAGCGACGGCATGTGTGCGGATGTTTCCTGGTGGGCCCGCCATAGTCTACTCCGCCCCATCCGCCCTACCGCTCCACAGTTTGAAAGGAAAAACGATACAATAATCATAATAGTTACAAGTTCGATCAGTTAATTACTGCAGTTTTCAGAACAATCTCAACCGCAACAAATCGGATAAATTTTAGACATGTGCGAACCATAGTCGGGCTCGATCACTAATAGTAGTGTTTGTGTTGTTTTGTGACAGGTGAGGCGGCAACGTCCACAACGACGGAGATAACGACCACCACTCCTGTGGAGACAACGACAGTGCCCCTTACGACAACACCTGAAAAGACAACGACAACGCAACTGACGACGACCCCTGAAAAGACAACTACAACCGCTGCCGGTAACACGTTTTTCTATGAATTATAAACCATCTTGATACGCTCTGTGGGTGTAAAAGGGGAGTTTTGCGATAATACGATCGAGAAAACCGGCTTTTGCCCGGTTGTGTTTCTCATGGCGGGGATGCATGCGGATGTCGGGCGACGCCATCGTATTATTATTATTGGGATATTATTGTCATTATGATTATGATTATTATTATTGTTTGTTTGTTTGTTTTTTGGTGTTGTTGTTGTTGTTGTTTGTTGTTGTTTGTTGTTGTTGTTTATTACGCTACATCAACATACAACATAAAACGAAAACATCCTGCAAACTATAAGCTATACAAAGCAAACCATCAACTAGGCTATCTTCACTATCAAAGAACACATTCCACAACGTTTGTTTGATAATATATTCTGATATGTGATACATTTCAATATTTTATTTACTACAAGTTTGGTATAATTTAAGACACAATGCCTGTAATAAAACATTATTCGCTCAACGAATTTTTATCCACAAGACTAATTACGTGGATTCAACAGCACTGCAAATGGTACTGGTTCCATCTGTTTTTGGCTCTAAATGTTGAAACATAAACGTAAACTTCAGTTCATCTAGGCTACGCTTAGAGTCTACAACGTCAAAATATTTCAAGAAAAAAGCAACATCAGGCGCAGTTATTGTATACATACAGTGAATCATTTGTCCTTTTTAATCACGCGCTAGTGCACAACAATCTTATGTTATTGTTTGTCATATACAAAATGGAAATTATACCTTCAAATACGCATGCCTATTTTTTACTTAGGCGCTGATTCTTGACAAGATTCTGCAGTTAAGGCTGTTCTTCACTCACGTAATAATTTGAATATGCTGGAACCAGTACCAAAATGCCAATAGCTTATAGCTGCACTGAAGCGTGCATTTTTTGGCTAAGCTTCCCGCCCTATGCGTGATATCTGCACTGCTCCGAGAATACTCGTCGAACGAACGACGCCAGAAAGCACCTGGAAGACGTTTTCATATGCTTTTTGGTTCGCAAACAAACAGCGAATAGTTGCGTGGTGATGTTCTGCAGTTTGAGTTACTTGAAGATATTTAGAAGACGAAGATGTTGTTCGTAATTCGCCTCGGAAGTGGACAGTTTCTCATCATCAGAATTTTGCGTCTGAATAGTTTATTAATACACCTCGTCGCAGCCATGCGCGTAAACTTTCGGGAAATGTTGAGGGCACTGGATAACAGCATCGGGCTAAGGGTGGTCGCGTGAGTGCGGTAGGGCATCGTCCCTTCCCTCCCAGGCATCACGGAAGCTGGGGTGTCGCACCCGAAAAAAACTTCTGAAATTTTAGATGCAAAATCTGAACAAGGAGTGAAGTCTGGTGAGGAGTAGACCCTCCGTAGAAAAGTCTTGATTTTCTCCCAGAAATGACATATTCTGGCTATTTTAACACACTTTATAAAGAATTTCACCCCAATCAGACGAAGTGTGATCACCAGTAGGCCAATTACTGGGTATATTACCTGTAAGGCACATCCAGTCCCTCCTATTCAACGTTTACGTTTATGGTCGCGGCTGTGTGTTCTGCCATCGTTCAACTTCGTTGTCACGTTGTCACTAGAACCAGTTCGAACGTATACGTTTACCGGCGATGCTACATTACTTTATCGTTATCCACATTGATACTGTATGCATGCGTGCGGTACCATAGGCACTTGTTCCAGCTCGTCAAATCAAGCCACATTTGCAGAAAGGCTGCAGCTGTAATGTATTGCCTTCAGAAATGGAAGCTATACCGAGAAAAACTGATATGTAAAGAAATAAAGGGAGTCGACGTTACAAGCATCGAAATGCTGATGTTCTAGAAGTTGAAGAGGTACTGATAAAGCTGGAATCAGACGGCGGACATTTACTGCAATGAACTGGAGGATGGAAATTTGTTGTACTGTTTTGTGCTTATTGATACCTCTTTGGCTTCGATGAGTGGCAGATCTATGTCATAAGCACAAATACTGAGTTGTTGGGATTTCTATATTCGTCACATTCGCTGAGTCGTTCACCACAGTCCAGTGGTATAGTCAAAGGATTGTCAACGTTTCGAGTCTCATACATAGCTCACGAATGCAGGTGAAATGGGAATGAAATGTATGAGATCTCTGCTGTTCTCAAGAACAAGAATTTGTTGTTCAGGCTCGTGATACGTTACACTACGGTCACTGCTAGTACATGCATGTTTATGATTTACAGAACATCTATAATCTTATTACATTGTCTCTATTGCACTTGGTGTACTGTTGATAGTTTTATTACACTTACTAGTTTTAGCAAAATTTAAGACCGAAGAAACCTTTTACAGATAATCTATTATTTGTGAGTGACAACAAACATTACGCTTTTGTCACGATTTCCACCAAAAGTGATTAAGCATCAAAATTAGCAAGAATAAACCATATTATTGTCGTGTTGGTTTAACACTTCTCTGCGTGTTCTTTGGCTCAAAAAGGTGAAATAAACTTCTTGTATAACATTTAGATGTGAAATGTTGGCCTATTGTCAATTATTTTTTCTATGTGAGCCGCGTGTTACAGTAAAAGGAAAAGAGAGGAAAGGAAAGTGCAAACATTTTAAATGTTCGGATGAATCTTGTGACTAATAGTAATGAGTCTTTTATGCATTCATCATGTAGCATGAACACGCAGGCCTAAGTATCTTATACATTGACAGTAGCATATTGGCCTACTAACTAACAGTATAACACTGGTTTATTTGCACTGTCATACGTAACTATATACGACGCCGGTGTAGGGATGTTGCGCCGATAACAGCCACCGCCGTGCCATAACAACACAAGGCCGTAACTCGTGGGGTGTTTGGGTGTTAAAACACCGCCGAAATGAAGTAAAATGCATGTAACCACGTAGAATTTAACAACTGACTACGCGGTAATGTGCAGTGCATTCAGAAACAACCACACTGGCTTCAATTTTAGATTGCGTTTGACACAAATAAAACCATATTTTGCAGCAACTACAGACACGTTTTCTGAGCTCTAAATGCATAGTAAATGCGTTTGTGGCCGGAGCGCGGCTGCAGATGAATTTTTTTGGTATACTTCGAGCTCATGCAGGCAACGTGTCTGGTGGCTACAAATGTCGTTCCCCCAACTGGGCGAAACTATCAGCACTCCCAAATCCCTTATCTGCATTTGAGAGGCCACTTTCCGTGGGGGAAGAGAGGGGAGAAGGACAGGAAAGGAGGGGAAGAAAGGAAGGAAAGGGACATAAGGATGAGAGAAATATCTCCAAAATAGATTTCTGGTTACGGCTTTGTTTAACAATCATATTTTGATAATAAAGTTCGTACAACAGACTTGGTCTAATTGCGTGCCACATAATTGGCTAACGGTACGGTACACGTGTATGTACAGACAACTCACAGGACTGTGCAGGGTTTCATTAAAATATGTCATTATCAACAGCGGTAATTTTACTTCGTATGTTCGATAGTTCAAATACACAGCAAGTAGATGTTGTCGAAACAAAACAAACGCCTTTCTGGAGATGCCCGTCATACGCAAGACCGCGCCACGCGACCCGACATAATTGGCCCGTGTGTCAGGAGTGCGGACACAAGGACCGACAATGTCGGCCAAATATACTACTATAGTATAGTGTTCTCTCTATGCTGTGTGAGCTGTTTGTGGCGTGATATGCATTGTAACATACATATATTAACGCATATTAGAGACATATATATTATTTTCTTCACCCACCTAACTGGTTTATCGGACTTATTTTGCTAATCGGTTTTTTGTTTTAGTTTAGTTCCACTTTAGCTTTTTATTTTTTTTATGCCACGTGCTAGACTTTGCTGGCTTCTCTCAGCTTTCATTAGAAACACGTTAAATCGTTGCTTGTTATATAGTACACTAACAGTAACGTAATACTAACAGTATAACTCTGGTTTATTTTAATGTCACGTAACTCTATACCATATAAGCTGACCTACAGATCTGCGCCGTTGACTGCTGCCGCCGTGCCATATTAATAATCATGTTTTCGTAATAATCACACACGCATTTAACGGGACAGTATAAGATATTAATTTTTTAAAGAAAAAATCTGTCCTCTTTTCTACTAGAATACACCAAATTTCAGCTTTTCAGGTTAGAAAATTACGATAAAAATGTTTAGTAAATTGTTGTTCAATTTGTTTTCACGAAAATTGCGACTCAAAGTTGAATAAATGAAGCTATCTGGTTATGTCAGTTAAATACGTGTTGTTTATATTTTGGTTTGTTTATCCATGCCTATAATTTCTGATACCGCCTCCGACTTCTTCAGCTACTGCATTACAGGCCTCTGCTATTAACTTGCGTTTGACGGTAAGAACGCAGAAGACACGAACGCACATGCAGAGATGAATAAGATTATATAGGATAGATTTGTGACAGCTGTAAACAGTGTCGCCGTCCACGTCATATACGTCACCAATAACGACTACATCCATCGACCCCATCAGGTATGGACTGACGTGTCAACGCGAAGCGTCCCATCACGAATGGGACTTTCTTTGGGCAAGGGTTTCAATCCATGACCGATAGATCCGGTTACAGATTTGGTACTGAAAGTTGCTCGTGGGTGGTCGACCAGTGCATTGACTTCTAGCGCACTGTTTCGCACATTCGAACTGACACTGTACTTTTTAACCCAATAAGGCAATTTTAATTTAATAAATGACGAATTTCGGCGATTTAGAGAATAAGGCTAAATATTAATGTTATTATAGAAATATTGCTTTTTCAGCGACTATTTAGACAATTTTCTTCGATGATAAAATAAACCAATTTAAACTAGTTTATTGGTAATATAGGCATACAAAAAGTGTAAATCATATAATCATAACAGCCAAGAGCAATATTCAAAAGAAAAACTGAAACCAACGACCACAGCGTTTTGTCTGCTGTACATGTACTACAACAACTGCTACAAGCACAACCACAACGACGGTAAGCACGACTTTAAGGATGACAACGCCATTGGTGATGGTATAACGACACTTATACTCAGAGTTGGCCTTGAGTCATTTTTTCCTGACCCAACTCAATCCATATTCATGTACAAAATTGCAACCCGACCCAATCCGACCTGACGCAGAAGTTCAAAATTACAATCATTTTTAAATTTCAGTATTTTTCTTAGTAACTAACTAATTAACAACTTTTTCATTGCAAACAAAGTTAATTATATTCTGTGCATTCCCCCGATGTGATCCTTCACATTATCACTTCAATAATGTAACATCCTGCAACTTCATTATACAGATTTAACCAAATCTGATTAAACCCACAAGACCAAAGTAAAACATTGACCCGACCTGACCCCACCTGACCCGACCCAACCAGTGGCGTCACTAAAGGGGGCATAAGGGGGCGCGGACCGCCCCGGGTGACAACCTCCAGGGGTCACACCCGAATGAAATTTTTAAAAATGTGGCTGAATTTAGAAAGAACATTGGACAAATGAGGTAGGACAGCTAAAAAAGGTCACCACTTTGCATATGACGATGACTAAAAAAAGGTCGTCAACAATAGGGGTGACACCGCCAGTTGCCGCCCCGGGTGACACCGACCTTAGTGACGCCACTAGACCCATCCCTACCCACTGATGAACCCAAACCATGTCCAACTCTGCTGGTATTACAACCACTGCCAAACAACGACTACTTCGATCACAAATACTACCACAACAGTACACCGCTACTACAACAGAACTACAACACGTTTCACGACTGAAGATGCTACGTCCACGTCGCACGCGTCACCAACAACGACTACATCCATCACATTGGGTACTACGACAACCTCATGGACGGAGGTGTCGACACGATGAGTTCCATCACGAGTGGAACTTTCTTTGTGCAAGGGTTTCAATCGATCACCGACAGATTCGGTTGCAGATTTGGAACTGAAAGTGGCTGGTGGACCAGTGTTGCGTAGGTCACGTTCATATTCTAACTCATTCGTTGTTCTTTGAAGTCTTGCAATACTGATTTGCACGTCGATCGCTAGTCTCTTCTGTCACCATCGTTTTCAGTTGACAACACTCACATTTTCATACTGCCTACCAGGACGCCGGCAGTTATGCTGAAGTTGTCTATGTAACGCATGCTTAGGAATTTTTGTGTTCTTCATACGAATGACGTGCAGTTCACAGAAATGCCTCTGTTCCACGATATTGCATTACATCAGTCTTATTGAGGACGACCGTGTGAGACCAAATCTACGAACCGCATCCAAGAACCCGTCAAATAATTCCTACGCCTCGTTCTCGGTGTGCCAGGACACTCTATTACGCAGTCATCAGAAACTAACAGTTCTCAAAATATCTGAAGCTGAACTCCGGTCTTTGCCCGTAAGCATTGCAGGCTGAATGCGCTTCCGTTATTACGGAACTGCACAGGAACACCAATGCTGCAGTTTTGAAAGGCTATTGATACAGCATTGCAGAGTAATTAGTAAACCGTAGGGGAGCCACAACACATCCATGTTTGTTCCCATTAGAAGCAGAGAAAGGATCAGACAATTCGTTAAGTCCAAGACTCCGGCCACCATACCTTCATGAAAAGCATGACTTAGGCTACGCGGACGTACTTTTCAGCACATCCGACCTGTTTCAGAACCTTCCTTAACCCATTCCATGTCGAATGCTTTGATGAAAATCCTGTACAAACTCTGCCGCTCACGGCATTTCTCTGAGATCTATCTTGCAGTGAAGATGATGTCGGCGGTGTCACAACCAGGGCGGAACCCACATTGACTATCAGGGATGACTTTCTGATCGAAGACGTGATAGGACAGTCGATTCAACTGCTACCAAGTGCCTTTCCGACAATCGATAGTGAGATCTCCTGATGATTATCATAGGAGGCTCAATGGCTGTTGCGTTTGTAGGCCTATGTAGACTATATGACGTATCCTCGAAGTCTAGCGCCACTACGTGTGAAGTCTCAAACTAGCACAAGTCTGAGTGATCGATCATTCTCTGTCGCTGGAACGCGCCTCTCCAACAACCTACTTCTCTGCCTAAGTTCTTCTGAACTTATCCTCTTGGAGTTACGCTGGTTGCTGAAGACGCGCCTGTTTTGCTGATGCCCACGCCGCCTTGTGACTGATGCTTATACTGCTTCTTACAAATCAACATTCAGATTCACAACCCGAGGAACCTTATCGCCTCCCCGTAGTAGTGTAACGTCGCAGGAGAGCGTTGTCCAAACGTTCTTGAAGACTTCTGCAGAGACAGAATTAAAGCACCTGGTGCTTTATCTGTCGCCAGTTATTTGACCGCCTTTTCTACTTCTACTTCTTGCATGATCGGACGGACGGTCGGAGTCCGTTGTGAAATTTCAACAACTACGCCGGACCATAGCGCCTGTCAATCACAGCCGGTACGAACCCTGTATGCTTTGTTCATAAATCGTGTTGGAAGTCGAAAGAGAACTACGGCAGTGGGGCAGCAGTGAAGAGCACTCAATTCTATGGCAGACCTTACTCCGCATGACAGAGGACATTATGCCGCTCATCTTACCAGGGTAAGTCTACGTTTTATCGTGTCAGTTGATTATATCTGTGCTATATTGACATAAGGGTAGACTCCTCAGCCGAATTTTTTGTTTAGATAACTTGGCTAATCAGAATTTACTGCTAACATTTGGCTAAGCCGCATTTTAATTAAAAAAAGTCAAATGCGGTTGCTGTAGTTAAAGAAAAAAATTCGGCTAATTTTATTACAAGACAACAAGATATGATTTACGTAGGGTTGAGCCAGTTAACGATTAATCGGGCGATTGTCACGTCGCTAAGAACACATTATAAAGTTGAGAACCCTGTGTCTTGCAACCCGAAACATCTGTTTCTTTCTTGAGAATGACTTTTTAGTTTTTCTTTCTAGTTTCTATGGACAGTTGACATTTTAGCGTACGAGACTGGAGGAAAAACACTTTTCGTTGCGAAAGCTATATACACTCGTTAATGAAAAACAAGTTTCCCATTTGTAATGTTTGATTTTTTAAATTGAAATTAATTGTCAGTTAATCGCTATTCCGTAATGTTTGTAGATTTGACTATTATTTTTAATCGTTAATAGCTGAAATGATCCGATCTTTTTCTGCTCTTTGATCGTCGTCATTTATATACTAGTTCACAAATATTAATATTAATATTAATATTAATAATTAATACAAATATTAATATTAATATTAACACCTCGACAAAGAGACTTGCAACTGACGTCGACCAGTCACGTACAAAAAAATGCTGGAAGATAATGACCATACTAGAGGACAAAACGAAACGTAGGGAACACATTGGAAGTGATATTATTAGGCAGATCGTTCCAGAATAGTGAAGGTTTCAGGACTTCTTGCATGTAGACATTTGTCATTTGGATTCTACTGTCGGGTTTTCAATCATTCACACTTATTACAATATGCCATGATAGTTGATCACTGATGAGAATGAACGCAATAAAATACACGAATTAGTTGTACACAGTTTCCATATTTCTTTCTTTAAAATTTAGTTAACTGCTTAAAAAGTTAGTTTGTAACTTTAGCATTAACAGTTGAAACTTTTGTTGAAACTTAATTTCAGTTTGAGTCTTCACAATAATCCTGTAACGAACAACCGTAATTCATAGTTGCCAATCATGATATTTTCTCACAAAAACAGCGCATCGCATTAGGCCGGTACAGTAGAAGATTAGGTCTAATCATCTCTCTGTACTTAGATACGATATGGCTACAACGATAGCTGCTGATTGTCCATTTCTGCATCAACCAGAGATCGAGCATTCGAATTTTACGAACTTAGAAGGTAAGCGTAATACGATATAAGCATGAATCATGGCATCAAACTACGAAAACTGACCCAGGGTAAAGCAATAAAAAAGTGTTGATGGTATCTTCGAAAAGAGAAATAACGAGCACGCCGATAACGACAACTACCGCGTCAATTACAACGGCAGAGACTACTACGGCACCAACAACAACCACGCCGGTCACCACAGACGGTGCCAACGTTATCTGTTTTCACTGTTGTTATCTATGGGGATACGACAGGTACGCGTACCCCACCCCAACTTTTGCAGTGCGGCTACCGTGCCCTCACCACCTCTCGATAAATTTAGTCAATAGTTTCTTGTGAATATCACAAGACCGTCATACTACATGCCAAATTTTAGGGCCAACGTGAACCAAATATAATTTCAACTGAGGCTCCGTCTCAGACGACCACATTTCTGGAGCTCATGACTCCCCCAGACCTCTAGACTAGTTGAGTCGCTATATGGCGCAGAGAGAAGGAAAAGGGACGCAGATTAAGACGGTACCTCCACCTTTTGGTTCAAAGTGATGCCAATGCCTGCTTTGTTTATAAATCGTGGTTTATAATAGTATGATATGCCATCGATAGGATACATAATGGATGTACGTACCGTAAAATCACTAACGGACTAAACTGGACTGGCTAAATGGGACTTCGGACAATAGGACCACGCCAGCTGCACAAAAACCTGCTGAAAACATTGTTACGGAAACTCATGGCTCCATCCCCATTGATTCCTCGCCAAAATTATAAAAAGGTCGCTCAATCCGAGTCCATTCCTATAAAACGGAAAAGACGGCGTAGACGCTTTCATGATTACATCACCATCCGAATTCTGACCCAGCAATAAGTATCGCACTGAACTGTACAACCGAGTAGTGGACACTATTGTGAATCTGATTATAAGAAGCGCCTAAAACATTTCTTTCTAACAACCGTTTTATTCCGCTTGATTGACTCCTCGAGAGCCTCCATGGAGGTGCACTGTCGGTCCATGGAGGCGATCTCGTGATTAAAACTGGAACCGGAAGTAGAAATAAGCTATCAGTGGCCACCATTTGAAATTTCGTTTCTGGGGCATAACTCTGCCGCGGATGGAGGTATCTGCACCCAACAGGTTAATGAAGATGCTGAACTAAACTGAACTGTTAGGCTATATACTCGTTAGTTTTAACGACGGTCAATAGCTGCAGAGCTCCGGCGTTGGAACAACCGACGTACGTTGCAGTAGCAAATGCTGGTCACTTTGTTCACATGTTGTTTTTAAGTGCTTATAAGTTGCTGCTACAAAGTGCTCAAATTGAGCTTTTTTTCCACTGATGCCTACAAGAATACTAGGCTTGTCTACTAGTACTAACTGCTGCTAACGCTGCAGATATCACAAATGCTATGCGAACGGTCTTTCTCGGCTTTGAAGAGAATCAAAAGTCATCTACGAAGTACAGTTACACAAAACATTTTAAGACGTTCACGTCTGTCTGTCGAAAAGATAAAACTTAACACTAAGGATATCCCTGATGGTGTGGCTACCAGAAAAGGAAATCCTGGTAAAACTTGACACTACTAAGTCGCTGATGATGTGACAACCAGAAGCAGCGAACTGCGCATGCATCTACTCTCGTCGACATGTGCTTGTACTACTGAAAATTAATTTAAATGTAATTAGCTGCCTGCCAGCTATGCTGAGCGAATTAGGCACTATTTTCTTTTTGTCTGTGTGTCTGTCTACCTGACCCCCCGTCCGCGTAAAATTAAAAAATCAGAAATTTAGGTAGCCTTATATGATGTGAATATGTGTTATGTTGAACCGTGAAAGTGATTAAATTTTAGTGACACCTGACCTTGACTTTTGACCGTGACCTTAACCTTTGACCTATGAGAATATTGCCTGTAACTTGAAAACTATTGATCAGATTTTGATGCAGTTTTCTACAGTAGTGTATCTTTGTTAGTTCTGTTAACTGAATAAAATGGACACAGTTGACCTATCGAAAGCTAAAACTGATGGCAGAGCGCAGTTCATGCTCTCTCGAAGACAACTTAATTTTTACTTAATTTTAGTTACCTTTCAAGAATTTTGTTTATTTTCTCAGATAAATCTACATTTGCAACGTTATAATTTTAATAAAGTAGAAGCTTAGAAAACACAGATACAGGAGAATGATTTATGTGACTCTGTCAGAACTGAAAGATGGTGTACATTCTTGGTCTAGCCAGATATTGTAATTTCAATTTACGAAAGCAGAATCCCTAATAGGGGCTGTTGTTTGGTTTCAAAGCAAAAATTCTAGTTGTAGCCCTTCCATTACAATGAGGTCTGAAAACAAACATTAAGTAAACAGGTGGCAATTGCAATGCATTGCAACTCCAGGACGCTTGAGGTTTCCGGGATGCTTTATTGAGATTATTAAATTCAGTACAGTGGAGTTGTTCTCATGGCTATTATATCTGCTTCATTTGAAATTCTGCCGGAGCCAGTAGGCAAGGCGGATTCCTGCTACCAGTATTGCTTATTTACAGTGTATTAAGTTTAATTATACGCACAACAAATTACGAATATGGATGTAAGTCTAAAGGTATTTATAATGGTTGCCTTAGGTTGGTCATATTACTTGGATTATACTGTATGTATCAATCTCTCATTGTATGTGCAATGATAAACACTTGTAATGTGGCAGAATATAACATAAAGTTTAATGTAACTAAATCACAGACTGTGAGACTTGCGTCCGTATACACTGTGAACCATGAAACAAGGTGTCAGTTATTCATAACTCTGGAAAATCTCGATGGATTTACGACTACTGAAGCCAGAAGTGATGAATACTCGTTCTATTGTCTCTGGAGTACCGATGATTAAAAACTCAAGTCTGCAACATTAGCTTGCATTCATCCTGCTTTATAAACTGATTTCATTCGAGGTTTTTAATTAACTAAAAATTTAATAGATTAATTTTTTCAACGATCAGTCGGTTAATTTATCGCTAAAATTTACAGCTGTAATAAAAATAGAACTATATATTAGTTGTATTACTTGATTTTTTCTTTTATCTTCGGTGTTGTTTACGTGCATTGTGTATCTAGTGTTATACTCAATGTTGCACTCTGAATTGTCGGTTTATAAATGCGAAATAAAGACCTGATGCTGCTGTCTCCTGACTGAATTCATTCATAGAATTTAACTGGCCATTCCCAATGTATCCGAACAGGGCAGTCTTGCGCTTTGAAACAGTGTAGTAGTGGAATACCATAATAATGTTCATCATCACTGCTTTTGTATAGCGCCAAGCGCAAAGGAGTCAATCAGGCGGTATAAAAGCGGGCGTTAGAAAGAAATGTGTTAAATCTTTAAATGTATGTTTATATAATGTACTAATCTTAAATTCTTATACTCAGTGTCAGCCTTGACAGTAACCTTACCATGAACAACTTCATACTTATGCACAACAGCATTATTCAAGTACGCGCTGCATTAAGCTGGTGCTTACTGATGACATTATGTATAGCCAAACAGAATGAGAGCTGATTCGATTTCTGTTCACCCGTCAATCATGCTAACTCTGTCGTTCACGGTCCACGAAACTCCAAAATAATACGTCCTACTTCAGTTGCTCGCACGCAGTGTTACTCATTTCTCTTCAGAACTGCCATGCAACCAGCGCTCACGGACATGCGAATTGAACTGTTTAGCTGTTAACTCTGAAATCACCTTCGAATTATTTTGTCTCACATAATGAAATGCTTACTATCCTCACTCGTTCATCCCTTCAGTCAGTCTGCTTATTAGGCCGCCCGTAGAAAGGCCTTCATAAAATCCTTTTTGACGCCAGCCCTCTAATCTCCGAGACGGCAAAGCAACGCCCAGTCAAAAGTATATCAGAGGTTTGGTCCTAGGAAGAAATGATAAAAATTTACTCAGACATCATACATGTTTTTTTCAATTTCGCATTGATCTGTTCGTATCAGAAACACGAAAACACAATACAGCAAATGAACGCACGCAACAATCTCCTTGACAAGTCAGCCGAATTATAGGCTATTATAAGGAAAATTTAAAGCTACACACGGAGGTCTCCACCACTCCCTTCTCGTCTCCTCCCATCCATTCCTCTTCCTTTCTTTCTCATCCATTTCCCTCCTCTTTCTTCCCCTGCCTGCCATTCATTCTTCTTTCCTTCCCGCCCTGCACCTCTCTCCTTCTCTTAGATGTAGGTCCTCTTTCCAGCTGGAAGTATGTGGAGCGCTGTGAGTTCCCCAGCGGGTCTGGGGCGGAGCACCAGCCAAAATCGATTTTGGTGCATTTTAGACTTAAAATCTGACATCTGTTGACAACAATTTAATGATTTTCCTGAGAATCAACTGTACGAATTTCATCCCCCAGGCGACTACGTGAAGTGAGTTATAAAGAAACACAAGAGGCACATAATAATTTTAATGATATGCCTACATAATTTGTGTAATATTACACTTTAAAATAGTATGGCCAGAATATGAAGATCAACTTTCTTCGTATTGCATCAGCTTAAATTCTCGTCGGCGAATGCACACATTGCGCCATAAAGTTTATTAAATAACTGTATACAACATCCCTTAAAGATCCGATACCGATAGTAAATGGCCATTGTTCGGTGGTAGTGAAGGTCGGCAAATATATTATCATAGTCAGCGGCGTATACAGTCATATTTTAAATCAGCATGCTCGAAAAATCTAAAGAAATATATGAAACACAAACACATTGTAATCCGCGCAAATGTAAGCAAGCAAAACTATGAAGTGCGACTCACGTGTACATTTATAACGATACTGGCAAATTACACACGATTATGTGCAGAAAACTCTGAAACATCACTCAATCGTTTGAAAAATGCGGTTGTTACCCCAATCATTGCATTTTCATTCACACTTTAGTACTGCGGGTATGGCTGATTACGTCACTGATTATTAAGGCAACGTCACGCGGGCCGTCACGTTATGGCGTGGTGTTGCCTTAATAATCAGTGACGTAGTTAGCCATACCCACAGTACGCATTTGGAGGAGCTAAGGATTAAGGTAACTACCGCATGTTTCTAGCTACTGAGTAATATTTAGAGTTTTCTGGATGTGTATAGTCAAGTCCGGTGTCGTTTTCTGCACCCGTATTGACGTCTTGAAACATAGCCAAAATTGTCGGCTTAATTCTGTCATACGAGTAAGATAGTACTGTAATAGCGAAATACACATTTATCATAACTTCCAGCAAAAACAAATTTATTATTACACAGAAGTTGGTGACGCCAAGTAATCAAACCTGCTGAACGATATTTATTTTCTGTTGTCTGTGTTCTCTCTCTCTCACTGTTCGCTGTTGTGTGACATTTTTTATCTTGTACTTTGTTGTTAGCCGAGTTGCCTCATTTAAATAAACCGATGGATCAAAATCGGACAGACAACACCAAGCATCCAACCGATTTCAGTTTATTTGAAAAGAAAATGAAGATAAGGTGTAACACCTTAATAAACGAATATGCATGTATGTATGTAAAAATGTATGTATGGCGTGTGCCCAACTGTCCGTATAGGCGGCCTGTTATTCGGTAAGATTACGAAAATGACGCTCGCTCGTTTCTTGTTGCAACCGAGTGTGATTGTGTTATAGCCAATGAGATAGGTCAGATAAATGTAAAAGTCAAGGAGTCAAGATCATTGAACACGCTGGACCTTTAGCTTGCGATGTATGTACGAAATATTAAGTTCTATACCGAACTGCACGCGACCAAATCGTGATAACTGCTAGGCGATTATCTGATACTGAATCGAATACACAATCATAAATACTGGACCGGAAGAGTAGCCTAACACAGACATAGACCTGTACGTGCTCACGTAATAAGTAAATACACGTTAAAACATGATTGTGCTGAGCACTAATGAGTGGATATGTGATTGCCGAGTGAAGAAACGACAACAACAGCTGCAACAACAGCACCCAGTTCGACGACGCCAGTTACGACGGCGCAGAGAACGACTACACCTGTAACAACCGCTCAAACAACGACAACGCCAGTAACGACAACGACAACGCCGGTCACTACTGCTGGTACGATGTTTTCGCTTTTTACCGCGCTGGGCGCCTCAGCGGATTAACACTTTCAAAGATCGTTTAGACAAGTTTTGGTCCAATCAAGATGTGTTGTATGATTACAAGGCAGAACTCCATGGCATCGGGAACCGTAGTATATCATAACTACTCTGAGTATATACAGTCAACTATTTCAGTGTGATTTCTCGGATATAGAGGCCCTTGGGCCTGCATCCGTCTTCTCCAT
>Ga0209562_1000355_pt1 | contig 15865 bp, 9 predicted proteins | sample WorMetvacBELIZE2_FD_187399 | JGI IMG/M metagenome (GOLD analysis project Ga0209562, IMG submission 187399) | Marine gutless worms symbiont microbial communities from Max Planck institute for Marine Microbiology, Germany - Olavius vacuus BELIZE.2... | ecosystem: Host-associated > Annelida >... | reverse complement strand
ATGTTGAGTCGGCCCCACTTGCTGGCGACATGCAGAGGCGTTATCGAATTCTGACAGTAAAACACACAAACAAATGCATGCAATGGGAAGACATGTACTTTATCACCAAATATATCAACACACATAAACATAAACTGACTACAGCCACTGTTCATTGCAGCATTTTCGAAAGTATATCAGCTGACGAAACATGTAACACAAACCAACATAATTTACCAGTACCGTAATAAAGAGACAAATAAACACAACAGCGACTGATATACTATCACCACAATTAGGCAATACTTAAAAATCACACTACACAGATTTTGAATCAGACAGCAAAATATACTTATAATTTTGGTATCAAGTTTATCTGCTTGGAAAACTAGACAACTGTTTTTGAGTCCACTGATACAGCATGGAAGCACAGGCAGAATTCCTATTGCTGCTACTATGTAATTATGATAATTATTATCATTTATCATGGCAATAGTTATAGTCACAATGGCAGCTGTCGAGTCTCACCCAGATGACTGAGTTTCATTATTGCTGCAACTGATATAACTTATTGGTAATATCACAACGGCATCCAGACAAAATTGCTCCAATGCTCCATATAAGATCCCATCTTGTAAGTGGGCACATCAACTCTAAATGTTAAACTAAATGATGTCAAAAGACATCTCTATTATTATTAACACAATATTAGTACAGTAATCAAGACAGACCCCAGCTGAAAAGTCGATATCAGCTCCATTATCCAGCAGCAGCTTGGCAACATCCAAACTTCCATAATGCGCTGCTATATGAAGCGGTGTGAAACCACTCTGTGCACAAAATATCTCGACTGGATTACAACAATGGCACAATGTGTTAATTTTGCTCGCAACTTATTAGCTTTTGCATCAGTCCAAACACTCAGCAGATCATTTAATACAGGAACATCATTTAAGTGCAGTGTTCCATAAAATAAGAATCAAGAAAAAAGAAAAGTAAGAAAATATAGCAAATGCAACAACTGAATCCGGCAGAGAAAAATGACGATCAATCTTAGAGAAAGCAAGTTGTAGCTCTTCATGACAAATAACAACAGTTGCTTCCATGGCCGCCAACTTGCCACATCATGCAATCAGCTGCAGCCACGAAGACGAGGTTAAAAACTGTCTGTAAATTTCTTCGTGTATCATCAATTATAAAACCATTTAGCACAAATTCCATGACTTAATTCCATGTACTTCAAGGACCCAGATGATTTTCCAGGTCTCTCCAGATTGGAAACTACTACTTTTAAATTCAAGAATTTGCAAGGAAATTCAAGGACATGCGCCAATCCCGTGACAGTAATTCACCATGACAAATGGAAAAGCACAGAAACATAATATTATATTTAATATGTTTTTTTTTCAACACACAATCACATTATCATCAAATTCAATATGATAGTCACTTGAGTTAAATTACGCATACAACAACATTATTTCAGTTCATATTAGGCCTACGTTAACAATTAACTATGTCAAAAACAAGACAGACTGCCACTACTAGTGTTACTATTTAATGAGGTAACAACAAGAGGTATACCTTTGTAGTGCTGTTCACAGTGTTTGCTTCCTGTCATGCAAACAGAGAATGACCGTTAAACAGTATACACATACACAAGTGCAAAAAAATGTTAAGTATAAAAACACAACATTTTGGACATGCTGCAGAGTTCACCTTGTAACGAAAAATTACCTTTCGACATCATTAGCGACATAAGCTGCTCATGTTGTGAGATAATGAAACAGTTTGTATGAAACAGCTGGTGCAAACATAGAAGCTAAGCATCGAAAGAATGTTTGTGCATAAGAAGCCATTCTGTGTGTGTGTGTGCATGACTTCTTGAACTTTTTAGTGACCTAAAAAAGCACTAGAGTGCTCATTACACATGCCACACAGGAAAACTTCCAACAAATTTGCACTGTCTGTTTTCGCATTCTAGTGTATGAAACCAGTATGCAATATGCATAAGACAAGCAAATATATGTACTGCAATCAGGGTTTCGGATAACGTCCAAACGGCCGTATTTACGTCAGCAAAAAGTGCTCAATACGTCGAAATTTTGAGACCTGGACGTAAATGAACGTCCTAAAATCAAGATGTTACGTCCATTTTCGTTTACTTTCATACGTTAGGCCTATCTTTTTATGCCGACATATAGTTACTATAGCTCTATAGTAATGCGAGTGTCTGACTACTTGCAAATATCACTGAATCGTTTCGATTGTGGTGATTCATCGTAAAAACAGTCACGTGTTACGTTTTTGTTTATTGCGTATAAAAATTTATTAATATCGATCGCTGTTGATTTCGTACATAGGCCTAGGTACGTGATAATGAATCAAGAATCCAAGTAGCATCGGTGCATTTTGTGACAGCAATGACCATTGACCACAGCATGTCAGCTGAGCGTTAGCGGAGGGGAAAACGGAGCAGAGTGGGCCAAAAATCGGGTGTAGCGGAGCGGAGCGGGTGTTGCAGAAAAACGACGGAGCAGAGTGGAGCGCCGAGCGGGAGGTCGCGGAGTGGGAATGTAGCGGGGAGCAGGCGGTTACAAAAATAGGTTGTATCGCGGAGCAGCTTTTTCGCCACTTACACTCCGCTCACATGCTCTGGCAATGACATTACACATAAGTATATTCTAACAGTACAGGAACTATCGGCCTGATTAGTACAATACGTCCGGCAAAGACTGCGATACATCAAAAAATTTTGTACGTCCGCCAATTTATGGCTATCTGAAACCCTGACTGCAATAACAACGGAGACTCCTATGTTACAAACATCCAGAACAATGAATGACAGTTTATAACATTCACTTTGGCAGAGTCCTGTTGTAGAAGGACTAGAGCAGCTTGGACATCATCTTTCTTGGCAGCGACATGAATGGCAGGCAGGCGCACTTTGCGTGAATCATTCTCCATCAGAACGGCAACAACGTGGTTGTGACCTTGCTGTACAGCCACTGACAATGGCGTGAAACCATCCTATAAGGCATACAAAATACATTTCAAGTCAGTCAGTCATATGTAAAAACACAGTTTCTAAATAATAGGATTATCAGAAATACATACATCAGTAAGTAAACATATTATGACATGAATTAACAGTGTCAGCATAACATTAATTAAAATGTAATGTAATACAATACAATTTATACAGCGCCAAAAATTCTAGAAGTACATTAAGATATGCTTGGTCAATGGTCATCATGATCATCATGAAATTCTTTCTAAAAAAGGTGTCACACGCAATCATGATACAAAATAAACAGTACGCTAACAAAGTTTATGGCAAATGCAAAAAGAAACATGGCACAAGGCTACTGTCATTAAAAGCATAACTGAAATAATATATAATAATAAAAAATAGAGAAATAACGTAATCACCCAGACATGAATATCACCTGTTCTGTTATATGACTATCTAACTAGATATTCAAATCTTTACGATACTAACGGAACCATTGAGACACAATACTAATATCACAGTGCTTTAAAAGTAAAACAGGATCAGAGACGTAGCCAGGATTTTTATTTTGGAAGGGCTTAATCCAACACGATCAGCAATGCCCAAAGGGCAGCAGCCAGATGCCCGAAAGTGGGGGTGGGGTTTTGGGAATAAGGCAGCTAGCCACCTCCCTACTAACTATGGAGTCTGGGGAGCACCGTAAGCTCCTCAGTGGGGTCCCAGGCACAGCCGCAAAAGCCAAATGGTTTTCTTATATTTTCAGTGCTTAGAATGACTTCGCCTGATACTTATCTGGATATGATCATTGATCTCTGTTTGAGGGGGGGATTAATCTATAATTTGAGAGGGCTAAAGACCATGCCTCGTTACGTCCCTGAATGGGATCGCTCATTTCTAACTCAGGAAAGAGGCTCAGACTTCGCACTTGTTTGCAATTCAAATGAACAACTGCTTTCACTATCTACTTAACCAAGAAATGTAATCGTCTGTCCTAGGCAATGTGAACAAACTACTAGTAATACCTCAGTTGCAAGGTTTGCGCGGGCGCCATTGTCTAGAAGGTATGTGACAATTTCAACCTGGTTCTCCTGAGCTGCCATATATAGTGGTGTGAAACCATTCTACAACAGCATAACAGGCACTTAATCACCGACTGTTTGCAGTTCACTCAATCAATCAATCAATCACTCTATTTACGCGGCTGATCTTCCACAGTTTTCGGAGGGTGGTCCTTCAAGCAGTACATTGAACTGGCCACCACTTAATCCATGCTTTAAATGGCAGAGGAGTAATTTATTTGCTGGCTCAGTCTTCTATGCTAAATGAGACTGTAAAATGAATATTAGCAATGGAGATAAATAGTAATAATAAATGGCAACTGTGGGTGTACTGCTCCATTACAACAAGTCTAATCCCGAGCCAATTACCTACTGCACTACAGTGCACATAAAAGAGTCTTTACCTGGGATGAAATATTAACTGTGGCACCATTCTGCACAAGGACTTTGACGATGTCCTTATGCCCAGCCAATGATGCAATATGTAGAGCTGTGTTGCCTTTCTGTAGCACAGGAAAAATACCAACATTTACTATCCTGGTGAAAATCAGTATCACTAAATATTAAAGAACAACATTAATTACACTCATTTAAACATTCACCTGCACACAAGCACAAAAACCAACAGTTACAGTACTGGTGAGAGTAAGTATTACTAAGTACGAAAACCAACATAACTTCACCCATTTATGGTATGGTAAATGTGAATTTATAGTGCTATTGTCACAAAGTCTCTAATGCACCAATTTATACACTCAAACATGCATCCACAAGTACAGTATCCAAACACAAAGCAGACAACATTATTAATAACTACCTATAGACTTATTTCTATATTTATCATATTGTAGCTTAGTAGTACTGTGTACAGTGTTAGCACTAAGTTAACAGTACATACATGTGTGCAATAGAATACTAGTACTAATTTCACCACAAACATCTCATAAAGGTAACTTAGTCACAGAAATGTGCGAGTTCGATTTCTGCAGAATACATTTTCAAACTGGCAGGTCTGCATTCTAATTTAGATAATGTCAATTAAAATTTAATAAGTAGTTTATCAGTCTCAGATAAAGCCTGCTTAGTAACAAATAAGCCACCTTCCTAACTACATGTATCTAAGTTCATACAAACTGATCAAAGCTGTAATCAGGACGTATATTAATGTTTCAACAAAAACTTTAATGGAGACGTGCACAATAATGTACCTTTGTAGCAGCATCAATAAAAGCTCCTCGATCAAGGAGTTCTGTGACGATATTCACGTGTCCTTCCTTTGATGCCAGATGCAATGCATTCAAGCCATTCTGTGCACACAGCACATGCAACCAGTTATAATACAATACAGCTGTAGAAATGCCTTCTAATGATGACCTAATGGGATACTGCATCAATGGATTATGTACTTATATAGTTATCTGGTACTCATCTTCTTTAGGTTCTTAATGACTCACCTAGATAGTCACTGGAGGCATCAAGCAGCTGGGTTGTCCTAGTACATATGTGAGTCCATTTTTCACCTTCATATATGTGGGTGCAAGTCGACCAATGGTGGATTTCAGTGTAGGTTTCTAATTAAGAGAAGCATACGAGCAAGTAGATGTTTACATAAAGAAACTTTGGCAAGAACAGTGGGAGTGCAATCCAACTGGGCAACACTTCTACAGCATCCGTCCACTAGTCGGCCGCAGAGAGCACCATCTCTTTAATTCACGTTCCACAGAAGTTACCAGTTTCCGTCTACGACTAGGAAAAATTCGACTGAACGATAACCTCCACCGGATTGGCTGTCATGAAACAGGCTTATGCAATCACTGTCAAGAACCAGAAACAATACAGCACTACATCATTGACTGCCTATATAATAATGTAGCAAGAGCTCTGAGAACTGAGGTGAAAACTTCAACATGCCTTCTATTTTGCTGAACAGTTTATTCATTGAGACAATCCACAAACTCTCAGATCGACAACTCTAAGAGGAACGATCAGCTGACTGCAGTTGGAAGTGTATCATCAATTGACGCCCAGTCTTCCATCACTTCGCGTCGTCGTAAAACAACAAGTCTACCTACCTACCATCATATCTCCTGAATGAATGGAGGTATAATATGGATGCCGATCAAAAGTAAACAATAGCAGATCCACATAGAACTGATGACATCGAGAACGTCACTGGTTCAAAGGTGAAGGTTAGTCAGTGATGGCCACAGAAATCTTGTAAACCTGGCAGCTCCTGAAGCACTGAAAGATTTGAACCAAAACATACACAAATACCTCCTATGGCCGGACCATGAAGTCAACAGGTTTTGAAGGTTACGAGTTCAAAGCTCAAGAACACAGAAATGGTGGAGGCATACCTAGTCACAGCTCGCCATCAACTGTTATCCAGTTTTAATACAGAAATCTATTTCTGGATACACATTACTTGTCCTTCTTGTGCTATTTAGGTTAATCTGTTTAGTTTCACCACTGCATTGCATGACCAGTTTATTACAATGTGTCAGATGAACAGCATTTCTAAGTTGTAACTAATTTCCAAAGAAACCATGCGACTGCTACCTGAGTCAATTTTGGCCAAGATATAACTGCAAAAAGATATTCTGCACCGAACCTTATAAGTCTATCTCCAACCACTCTGGCGTAATTGGCTTCCTAATCTATCAAATTTGGTGAAATAATGCAAAATAAAGGCTATTATGCCATTCAAGGTCACCGATTTCAGTACCAATTGAAAGCCCATATGCGACTAATTACAGTTTTGCACAGTTAGATATGTCAGTAAATGCCGTACAACACTGTTGCTTACAGTATTACAGTATTCACATAAAGATACTTGTCCATCTGTCTGTGTCAGACACTTGCATTATGACAAAATGAAATAATCTAGTGCCAAAATTCTTATACCATATAAAAGAAACATTTGTCTACTTTTCTGACAGGAAGAATGGTTGGTGGGGAATGACCCCTTGTACATGAAGTTTTGGGCCAAACTGACCCCATTCATGCAAATATGCCGATTTTCAGTTGTTCAAATATCAGTAATAGAAAGTCCTATGTGCTTTCTAATGAGAATAAGATGAACACCGTACTTTGCTCTTAAGCCCTAGATAGGGGACTCGAAAACGCAAAATGGCTATTTTCTGTGTAAAATTGCACTTCACTTTAGTTCATCCGACACATTCATAAATGATAAACGGATGATCAGCAGCAACCCAGTACGTCAATGTCTTCATTCTGCCAGCAGCCTAGACTTCATTGTTCCATGGACAAGTTGCCGGTCAGACAGTATGGAACAGTCTGCCTGAGTCTGTCAGATCAGCCGAGACTCTTGCTAGTTTTAAGTGCAAGCTGAAAACCTATCTGTTCAACATTTCGTTTTAACTGGCTTTTATCATTTATTAACATTGTAATACCTAGCCGTTCCGTTTTCGTTGTAGGCTGGGCACTAAACTAACCACGTAGTGTATTCATATTGTATCTTAAAACAGCAAAGATTCAGAGCCCAACTAAAATGCACGTCAACGGGCAGTGAACTGTGACTAATAGGCCTACTTTGTCAGTCTCACAAGACTCTTATAATACACCCTTCTATGGAAGCTCGGCTGGGTACAACCTACTCCAGGCAGTGGTACTTTTCTAATACATCCCATACAGTTATCACCTTGCAAGCAATCATCAACCCAGACAGAGTGCACTATCTCTGTACCCAGGCCAAATTGGGGTCAGCGCACATCATCACATAGGTGCAATCTGCCTCCAGCAGTTCAGCAAAGCCAGACCAGCCAGACAGCTCTGTCACAGCTGTGGGACAGCTGCACTAATAGGCTTGAGTAAGGAAGCTGGAAGTATGAGTCACACACTAGAGGCATGTTGCTTGGCAGACCAGCGGGGCGTCAGCCAGCACCGTTTGTTGATACGTCCATACTCCATGACGATGAACAGACCAGTCAAACCCGCCGTTGGCGTATGTCACCATTCCCGTTATATCCACACCCACAACCCTCTCATACAGTACACACATTCCCGCAACTGAGAAGTGAGTCTGGAGTCCACTCTACTGTGGCGATCGAATCACGGTAACAACGCTGTATAGACGAATCAATGTACAGTTTGTATAGCTAGACAATGTACTGCTTCACCGTGTTGCATAGGAATCTATTACTGTGCGACTACGAGATTACGGCAGCTGCTGCTGTGTAGTGCCTATGAAATAAAATGAAAAGTGCAATGATTTAAAGTGCGTTCAAACCGACTTAGAGCCGGCTTAGTCTTACACACCATGCAAACAAATCCAGCCGTTGAGCAGAATAAAAACATTAAATGGTCCCAGAGTCCGTGGAATCAGTCCGGTAGACCAACTATTAACTAGACCAACTGAAGTACACCAACAACGGTAGAATTTTTTTGCAACTTGAATACGAAAATTCAAGCTGCAGCAAAGTAAATATTCTGAATGTAATTATGGTATGAACCGTATGGTTATGAGCTCAGCATGTCCTCAGTAATCTTATTCACAAGAGAAATTCACGATAAATGCTAGTCTGCAGTTTAGTGCACGACAGTCTCTGCACAGACGCTAGACATAGATCGAGAATTCGAATTTTCCATTTTTTTTTCATTCTTAGAATTTAACGAATTTTACGATTTTTTTCGGTTGAAAAAATTCGGTAAAAATTCATAATTTTGCAAATCATAGATGTTTAACTTGTTTTGATGTTCTGGAATGTAACGTACATTTATAATGCATTTATTCGTACAACAGATCACTGTAAAGTGGAAACCACCTTTGTAAGTTTGTTTTATATTTTTATTAACACGAAACCGTGAAACGCATCAAATTCTTAAATAAGTAAACTATTCCACTGGAAGGCCACGCCCACTGGGCATTTAACGAATTTTGTACGAATTTTTTAATTTCGGAAAATTCGTTAAAATTCGCGAAATTTTTTTGCTGAGGTAACGAATTCTCGATCTATGACGCTAGACATTATTAGTAGTACATGTACTGCAAAGCTTCCTGTACTTGTCAAGTTGTCATTCTATGAGCTCCCATCTCAATGTACTCTTTAAAAATATCTGCACTGCTGCTACAACCTCTAGACAACATCCAATTCGTCGAACATGCACAAGGTTAAATTCACGCGTCGTCATACCGCTGATTTGATTAAAGAACACACCCAACATCTGACATTCTCGCAGACCTAGCCTTCTTGCACAGTGCTTTAGTCTTAAGACAAAGGAGTGTTAAATGTAAACGTCTTGCTAGCAACAACACTGTCTATTCACAGCACACCTAACGGGTATCATGCAGGACCTTGCGGGTAAACATTCCAATATTTATTTTAGCCTTTCATCTCTGACAATGATGAATGACGTTCTGGCAATGATGTGGCCTTTCTGTCCTTTCAGCACCAACAGAAGCTGTTTCAGGACAAGATGAATAGTACAAGCAGACCCCAGAAATGGGCAAGAACCGGAGCAGTACAGCCGAGTATCATAGCACTATGGTGACCGTACCATGGCCCGGATAGTAATAAGGCCACACAACGAGTACAACGTACAATTAAATTCACACATACCGGATTGCAGGCGTTGATGTCGGCGCCGTCATGATCTAGACACTCCAGCACTTTGTCCAGGGTACCTGCCCTGGCGGCACGAAGGAAACCCGCGTTGGCCTCCATCTGTGCATGCCACACAGCACACAAATACATTAACGGACTTCTCTCTCAACGCTGTTAACTAACTCACACATGCTGCGTTGACCTGCCTTCTACAATACGCCCTTCGATCACATTTCTGATTTATGTACTTATCAGTTTTCAGTCAACTACATAACGCCGACGCGACCGCCCTGCATTTAAGGGAATATGAAATGACCTTGTCTACCGTTCCTAGCTGTAGCAGACAACGTTTGTTTTTGTCATAGCCTAAACGTTTGCTGAAATCTACGTTCTGGACGACCTTCAAACTTTAAGTACGATCCTTCCTACTGCCAGAAGAACACTTATAAATAAGACCTCCATCGCCATGTTTTAGACAGACAGCGAAAACGGCAAAACTTGTCATCAGCTAATAGGTAAGTAACCAAGTAGGTTTACTTATTTTCCACGTAACAAACGCCGACGCTTAACAGCAACAATACATGCAGTAACGACGAAGATGATCAGGGTGACGACGGGCCACAGACTTCAATAACTACTGATCTTTCATCACATAACAACAGTCATCAGCGGATTATAACGGTGGTAAGACGTACTGAATAGTTTATCAACATCTGCCGACCTTCGCACATATACGCACACTGCTGTTTACCCAATTAGGGTGAAAAATTTCACAACACTTGCCGAAGTTACTTACAGCCATCATTAACTGAAAGTCAGGACCAGCCCGGCTTCGGCTGACTGTACCCGGATAAAAGTCTGACTACATATCCCGTTGCATAAGCCCAATTCTTATTTATTTATCCTGAGGAAAAATATCCTCATGTCATGGAATTACAGTTCCATTTTGCCTGCAAAACAACTACGGCAACAACGTCATATTTCCCACCTACACCATACGTGTATAAAGTCCAAAGTCCATTATGCCAGCTGGTCCGAAACCTGTTCGCTAGCACGTGCTGGCGAACAGGTTTCGGACAGGTTCGATGGTGTCTGCGACAAGCTGGCGACTTTTTCGGGTGAAAAAAACCTGTCTCGGACAGGATAGCACTATCACGACATGTCGTGATAGTGCTAGCAGGTTCGCGACAGGTTCGCTGTGTTTTTGACGTGCTAGCCAGATGGACTTTAGAAAACGACCAGACGTACGAATGTTGGAATGCATCACAACGTGCCACCTTTTCTAGTTAATAATGATAATGACGACGATGACGGAAGTGAATCCAGCAGTTAAGCAGAATGACAGAACAAGTGCTGTTTAGTATCACGAATGTAACAAAACTGGCATCGAAGATCACGCACTTGTAGGCTACCAGTAATGTTAAGGAACGCAGCAACAGTGATCTGCACACAGTGAGCGACCCAGTGACTTGTCGCTCAATGCGCAGTCGGTACCTACAGGCATTGCACCTACATGTACTATTCAGGACATCCTTTGGCGAGGAAGCTAATATCTGAGCTGCGTCACTGTCAACACGTGACTGTTTTAGTCTTTGTTAGGCGGCCCTGCAACGTTTCTGCATAACAATGCCACTCTAAATATTAACGTTTTCTAATAATAATAATAATAATAATAATAATAATTGAGGCCAAGGAGCTGATGATAACGAAATGGAACAATATGTGTCGACAAACTGTTCTCAGTCAAACGCTGCCAAAGTGTAGAGTGAAAACACAGCAAGTCATTACTGGAGAAGCGTACAAAGACATCAGCGGGGTAAATGATGGCGACATACGGGTCACTGTAAGGACGGCAGCAGTGACACGGGGGACTTTACCACTGTTAACAGGCAACACGAGCTAGCAGCTGATAGTGACAGCGGATGTGTGCTAGAGAAGCTGCAGTAGAACACGTGCAGGTCAGTGACCCGGCCAGTGGCATGCTTCAACGCTTACAGAAACACCAGCCCGAGCCATCTCGCAGAGTTTACTGCCAGTGCCAGACAAGCAGAGATTCTCACAATAGGCCAGCATTACAGTATACACACTGCAACAAGCTAGCACTGCTCCGCGGAATGGAATCACATAATCGACGACGTAATTTTCATATGGATGCTATTACTGAGAATTAACGCAAGAACAGACGCTTGATTATGCGAGTCGTTGACTGCTGCTGTGGTAGAAAGCTGTTCCGTGCGACATCAGCCTTTCACTGCACACGTCACGTTAGGTGGCTTATCTTCTCCAACATAGACGAACACCAGTGGTGTAGTCCTAATGAGCAGTGGGAGATGCCAGTAAAAGCAGGGGACACCTGAAACTAAAACTGGACCAAAATATCCTAACATAATTTATGTAATTCTGGAAAAAAAGTGGGGGATGTCGTCCCCGCCCCACTATACCCTAACAATACCATCTGGTGCCGTTGTTAAGTTTCTGCAATTCTGGAACCGTCCGCAAATGTCAAGACTTACTTACGTAATGTCAATCTGATGCTTATTATAAGAAGAAATGCCTTGCCTTTATTCATTCGAAGCTTCAGCGCATTTGAGATGTTTACATAACTGTGCTCTACAAATCGACATTTACTTAATTTGATTACTTCACTGCTTATACGACAACGTGGAAATCTCATAATGGGATGGAACAATTAACATGTGTTTACTCATTTAGCCTGATAACCGGTTAATAAACACGTGTGTCCTGCGTTATCTGATTTACTCACAGCGCCCGTTTTGCTACTGCCGACTGTAATAATTCAATACAGGTGATCAAGCAGTGGGATAGCAACAGCAACAACAAGCGCGGGCAGCGATTACTACCTATACAACTGTCATTGACAAAGGCAGGTCAAGGAAGACTGATTTAGTGATGGCAAACGTCACAGCAGCGCGCAGACCTTACACAACAAATCATCATGCAGGCACCAAGGCGCACACGGCAGCAGCAGCAGTAGCAGCAGCAGCACTCGGTCAGGTATGTATCGGAGTCGACAGCTGCAGCAGTCGTAGATCTACGACCTGTCTTCAAGTTCTCGAAAACAAACAGTTTAGCACGCGCGCAATGGCGATTATCGGTGCTTTCAAGATTATGAGTCAAAGGGCGCACCGAAACGCAGTGGAGCAGCGCGCATGCACGTGCTCATCCAGCCAATTAGCGGAAGCAGCTGCCCGCATTTCTCATCCTGTGTTTTGAAATAGAAAATGGCGCAGCAGACGAGCCCCCGCCGGTAGGTAAACAGCCACGCCCGTGGGTTAGGCGCATCGTCTACCAGTCAAACTAGCTACACCCGTCTACATGACCCAGGCTTGTACGCTCAACCGCCCAGCAGCAGCAGCAGCATTAGTGGGCGGATGCTGCTACAACTATCAACGTTGCTGAACCATTTCACACACCGAGTGGAGTGAGTGAATGGGTGAGAGGAGCAGGCAGATAATAGGACACTGCGGCGACGAATCATTCCAGGGAACGGTTGAGCTGCTGTTGACAACACGACAACTGATCCATACGTATTGACGGCGTATCGAACGTACACCCGGTATACGTTACGATCCAAAACACGCACATGTACACGCGTATTTTTAATTTTTATTCTGTAAAGGTAGGTATGTTACAACATAGAAGAAAATACAATTAAAGCAAGACCACACTTCAATCGAAGGCAGACCACCCTCGATCAGGACACAGATACAGACACGCGTTTTTGCTCCTGTGACCTTGACACTGACCCAATGACATTACTATACGAACCTGACTTGAAGATATACCCGTATATCCAAAAGTGAACTTTCTAGGTCAAGGCTTTCAAAACTTGGGAGCATCATAGATAGATGTGAAAAATACTGTGCTGCATTTGCGGGTTGTAAAAAAACTGCTCCTATTTAAGGGGAACACGTACACTAAGCCATATAGTTCACATGTGATTGTGCAGTGACACAGACTAATAACTTGCACGAAACTGTAACAATTCAAACTGGAAATAACTTGCGGACAGAAGAATACAACTGAGATGACGGCATATCGACGGCTGCTGAGGGTGAGCTGGATGGCACATCGGAACAATGCATCCGTGCTACAAGAAGAACAGCCAGAGGAACGTTAGCTGACAAACTGTACAGGGGCTCAAGTTCCACTACTCAGGACACGTGATTCGAGCCAGAAATTTTGTGCACCGAAATGCTGGAAGGAATAGCCAACGGGAGGAGAAAATGGGGCAACCGAGGCGACCATATCTGGGTTCAATTATTCCCGGTGAGGGACATTTCTCGTGTCTCAGTAAAAGCGCGATTAAAGTCCGCCGCTTTGCGGAATGACGGGTGGGATATCTTTTTTGCTCGTTGACAGTGTGAGTACCTTAAAACTCAGGTTGTGAGTCAGTCATATCTGCAATCATTACTTACTTACTTTCAGCTTTGGCAACACGTTTCCGTTCATGCAGACTGCCGCAAAGACCACAGAATGCACTTCAGCCCGCACTGTTCCAATAATTCACATGAAACGCCAGCGTCTTATTTCTACCTACAGAATAGGGAACGTAGATGCAGTAACCCTTAAATGGCAAGCACACACAAAGAATATCGCGAAAACATTGAACAACAGTGCTGTGATGCACATCATGGATAAAACGAGGGACCGCGGCCGCAGCCATCAGTATGCGTGGCGCTTCAATCAGGACATGCTTCAACGCAGCAGACGCAGCAACAGCAGCCGATGGCTCCAGAATGAGTGACTGCATGCAGTCTGCCATTCAGTCAGCTAGCCCAGGATAGCAACATAAACGGTTGTAGTGTGGCAGCAATTGTAAATGATACATCTATTTCGGTTTGTCGCAGAGCTGCTACACAATATCGAACGTTACATCATTCATGCAAGAAACCGGATACAGCGAGAAACAAACATATACACAGGGAGTCAAAAAAACTGTGCCACTATACATTCGTTCATAACTTCGACAAATGTTGGCCGATTTTCAAAATTCTTTCACTGTTGTATTCTGTTGTTTTCAGCATACACTTTTGCTTGAAGAAACTCTGCTACAACGTTTCTTTGTGTGAAAACTGTCAGCGACAAAGTTGTAAGGCATTCACTGGCCTAAGTATCCGTGCAAAAATGACTGGTGGGGGAGACCCCTTCTACCTGAAATTTTGGATAAAACTGATCGCGTTGGAGCGAAATCGTCGATTTTCTATCTATTTTCGCTCGTAGCACCTTAGCCGTAACACCTAGTGAAAAAAGTTCAATTAATACTACCGGTAATAGGAAATCCACTATGCGCTTTCCAATGAGCCCAAGATGAGCATTGTACTTTGTATTTAAGTCCCCCAAACGGGGCTCAAAACGCATAGTATCCAAAATTTGAACAATAAGCTGCGATGACTCCCAAATGGTACGAGATAGGATATCAGTTAGTATTAATCACTAATAGGAAGTCGCATACCGGCTTTCGATCTGTACCGACCTCGATGACCTTGAACGGCGTGACAGTCCTTATTTTGCGTTTTTTTCACCGAATTCTATAGCTTTGCAGGCCGATTATGTCACAGTGGTTGAAGATAGACCTATAATGTCCGTAAAATAAATTGTCTCCCGCTTCCAGTCTTCCACTTTGGCCAAAACTAACGCACCCTGCAACGCGGTCTCTCGCGATATAGCTAAGAATCTTGTGTGAACTGGTAGGATAAAAATCTGAAAAATTAGCTGTCTACATTACATGATTACAGTGCAAAGTGACAAACACACAGGACAGTTATATTCACACAACTTCAGATTACTTTAATCACTACTGAATCACATTTAATAGTTACACATCTGTGCAAATTTCTGACGATGTTTTTACTATAAAAAACAAAAGTTAAAAATGGTTTATAAAAGTGATAAACGATATAAGCTGATGTTTTATCAGCTTATAACAACTGTAGTATGAACCAAGCTTGTACGAATATCTTTACAACAGAGTGTCTGGGAAAACTGAGGACTGAAGTGCCACTCTATAGTACAAGTTGCTTTATTCGCACACGCAGCCAGCTACCAGAGGACAATAAACACCCCCTCAACTCATGTTTTACGTCGTGTCAAAACATTCTCAACTCCTCTCCGACCTGTTGCAGGCTGCGCCGGCAGCGGCAGGGCGCGCGCAGCAGTTTTTCATCGGCGTGTAACAATTCAAGAGCCGACGGAAAGCAGGCGGACGCGGTTTGTCGTCGAATACAAAG
>Ga0209562_1000354_pt1 | contig 15956 bp, 14 predicted proteins | sample WorMetvacBELIZE2_FD_187399 | JGI IMG/M metagenome (GOLD analysis project Ga0209562, IMG submission 187399) | Marine gutless worms symbiont microbial communities from Max Planck institute for Marine Microbiology, Germany - Olavius vacuus BELIZE.2... | ecosystem: Host-associated > Annelida >... | reverse complement strand
GAGCGTCGTAGCCATTTGTTCGGCCAGGTATTCCTTGCTCAGGCCGTTGATCAGTTGTTCCAGCTCGCCTTCGAGCACCGCATCAAGGCTGTAAAGGGTGAGGTTGATTCTGTGATCGGTCACTCTGCCCTGTGGAAAGTTATAGGTGCGGATTCGCTCCGACCTGTCGCCGCTTCCCACCAGCACCTTGCGCGCCGCAGCCTGTGCCTGCTGTTGCTCGCGCAGGCGCATATCCTTGAGGCGCGCTGAGAGGAGCGCCAACGCCTTGGCGCGGTTTTTGTGTTGCGAGCGCTCGTCCTGACACTCCACCACCAGGCCGGAGGGCAGGTGGGTAATGCGAATGGCTGAATCGGTGGTGTTGACATGCTGCCCGCCTGCGCCGCTGGAACGGAAGGTGTCTATGCGCAGATCATCGCGCGCGATTTCGGTCTCCTCGCTTGCATCAGGCTCGGGCAATACGGCGACGGTGCAGGCGGAGGTGTGGATTCGCCCCTGGGTTTCGGTAACGGGTACCCGCTGCACCCGGTGCGCGCCGCTTTCGAACTTGAGCGCGCCATAAACGCGTTTGCCGCTGATACGGGTGATGATTTCACGAAAACCGCCATGCACCCCTTCGGTGTTGTTGATTACTTCCAGCTTCCAGCGGTGTTTTTCACAGTATCTGGCGTACATGCGATACAGGTCTCCGGCGAACAGGGCAGCCTCGTCACCGCCAGTACCCGCGCGAATTTCAAGGTAGGCGTTGCGTTCGTCGTCCGGGTCCGCCGGGATGAGCATGGCGTACAGGTTGTCGCCCAGCCCGGTCAATTCCCCCTCCAGCCGCTCGCATTCTTCCTCGGCCAGCTCGCGCATATCCTTGTCCTTGCGCATGGCTTGGGCATCCGCAAGCTGTTGTTCCAATTCCTGATATTGGGCGAAGCCCTGCGCCAGTTCGCCCCGTTCGGCGTATTCGCGCGTGAGTTCCCGGTAGGCGTTCTTGTCTTCCAGCGCCTCCGGCCTGGCCAGTTGCGCGCCCAGTTGTTGATGGCGCTCGGCGTTATTTTGCAGGCGCTTGCGCATGCCAGACTTCATTGATCCGCCTCGCATGGGGATGGGTTCAACCTGACCGGAATCAGCCTGTTGACGAAGCCTGTCGACACGCTAATGTCGGGTGGCTTCGGGATCGTCCTTCTCGTGGTGGGTGTTGAGAACAATCCGCGGATCGGCGTTGTTTCTTTTTGCTTCGACCGATGGGGTGTGCAGGAGTTTTTTGGTCAGATTGTGCGCAAGTTCAAAAAGCACGAATTCGGGCATTTTTCCGCTCGCCAGGTTGCGCATGGCCTGCTCAAGTTCGGCGTCGCGCAGTTGCTCGGCTCGGGAGCGAAAGGGAGCGACAACCGTTCTGCCTATGTGCGCGCGGCGTTGCAGTTGGCGATATTCGGTCACGGCAGCAGCAATAAGCGCCTCGGCTTTGTCCGACGCTTGCCGGCGCAGGGTTTTGTTCTGCTCGATCATTGCGCCCAGATCGTCGATTGCGTATATAAACACGCCGTCGATTTCCCCCACCTGAGCTTCGATATCACGCGGCACAGCCAGATCAAACAGCACCAGCGAACTGCTGTGCCTACCACTGGTGGCGGCTTCGACCATGCCCTTGCCGATAATCGGCAGCTGACTTGCGGTGGCGGTTACCACCAGATCGGCATCACTCAGCAGTTGCGGCAGGTCGTAGAAGGGGGCGGCGCGTGCGGAGAAGCGGGCGGCAAGTTCCTCGGCGCGTTCAATGGTGCGGTTACTGATGGTAATCTGCTTTATTCCCAGTCCGGTCAGGTAACGCGCGGCAAGTTCAATCGTTTCGCCTGCACCGACCAGCAGCAGCCGCTTATCGTCGAAATGATCGAAAATTTGCTCCACCAGCTTGACCATGGTGGAAGCGATAGACACGGGTTCGCGACCCAGTGGCATGGCTGTACGGATTTCTTTCACCCTGGCGAAGGCGAATTGCATCAATTGTTCCAGGCGGCCGCCAAGCGCGTGTTGGCGTTTGGCGGTGGCATAGGCGGATTTGATCTGCCCGAGTATCTGCGGCTCGCCCAGCACCATGGAATGCATGCCGCAGGCGACTCTGAGCAGGTGGGCAACGGCGGCATCCGCATTAAGGCGCTCAGCGACGTTCAAGGCTCCGCTTTCCACCCCCGCCTGGGCGGCGAAGGCGTCGACAAGTTGTTCGAAGTTTTCGGCATTATCGCAACAGGCGTAGAGCTCGGTGCGGTTGCAGGTTGAAAGCAGGTAAAGCTCGCTCACGCCGGACGCTTCGCGCAAGGCGGCGTAGCAGGCGGACTGATTTTCCGGGGTGATCGCCAGGCGCTCGCGTTCAGCCAGCGCCATGTTGGTGTGGTTGGCGGAAAGAACAAACAATTTCTGCATGGTTTTCCGGCTTTCAGCTTTTCTGTTTTTTCTCGGCCCGGGCGCGTTTAATCGCTTCCAATGCCTCCGGCGGCATGTAGTTTTCGTCGTGCTTGGCAAGAACCTCACTGGCGATTAAAACACCCGAGGCATCCAGTTTGCCGACCGCAACCACCCCTTCGTCCTCTTGGAACAAATCCGGCAGGATGCCTTCGAATTGTACTTGTACGGCATTGCTTGTGTCGGTCACCGCAAACTCCACTAGCACACCCTCGCCGCGCCTGACGCTGCCATTTTGCACCAGACCGCCAACGCGTATGGTGCGACCAGACTGCGCTTTGCCCTGAAGAATCTCCGAGGGGGTATAAAAAAGATTGAGGTTATCCCTGAGGGCATAGAGCACACTGCCCAGACCGAACGCCAACAGCAACAGGCCGGCGCAGATGAAAATTAGGCGTTGTTTTCTTACCTGATGCATGGGGTGAAAGTGTAGCGTATAAAAGGCGTTACCGCCCGCCGTCGCTCGCTTGCAGCGCCTTGTGGCGTTTAATCGCCTGGCGATAGCTTGCGATGGTCCAAACGCACAGGCCGCCAAGCACAATCAGGGCAAGGGCGTAGCTCGTCCACACATATGGACCGTGGCCGTTCATTCGCAAAAGATCAGAAAAACTTTGAAAAAACATAGAGATACCGGAACAATTGGCGCGCCCGACAGGAGTCGAACCTGTGACCTTTGGCTTCGGAGACCAACACTCTATCCAACTGAGCTACGGGCGCAGGGGCGGGGAATGTAGCGCATTTGCGGGGTTTCTGGAAATTCCTTTCGCCACGTGTACCATCGCGCAGCCATGCGTACAGTTTTTCAGGCGTGATTACAGCGCGGTTTTCATCCACCTGCAGGTCTGCGAAGTGAGCGTAAGCTCGTTGAGGGTGTAAAAATGAAAATGCTCGATGCCGTTGAGGTGTAGCTTGGTGATCTGGTGGGTGAGCACATTCATTGCTAACAACTGCTGCTCGGCCTGATCTGATCTCCCGCCTGAGAACATGGTGTGAAGAAAGTCGGGCACGGTCGCCTCGCATTTCGAGGCAAAGCTGACCACCCGATCGAAATCGAGAATCGGCAGGATGCCCGGAATCACCGGCGTCTTAATCCCGAGAGCGTCGAGCCTGTCGCGGTAACGCAGAAACAGATCCGGGTCGAAAAAGAACTGGGTAATGATACTGTCCGCGCCCGCGTCAATCTTGGCCTTGAGATGCGCCAGATCGCTTGCCTCGTCGGGTGAATCTGGGTGACCTTCGGGATAGCCGCCCACATGCACCCTGAAAGGATGGCCCAGCTCTCGGACATGCTTCACCAGATCGACAGCGTGGGCGAATTCGCCCGCCTCAACTCCCGGGCGTTTGTCGCCGCGCAACGCCACCAGGTTGCGAATGCCGTAGCTTTTGTAGGTATCCAGTTGTTTGGTTATATCCTCTTTGCTTTGCCCGTAGCACACCATGTGCGGCGCCACGGGCGTCCCCCTGGGGCGTACGCTCATGGCCTCGACCAGTTCATTGGTAAATCCCGAGTTCGAACCGCTGCCGTGACAGGTGACCGAAATGTAGTCCGGTTCAAGTTGCTCATAAATATTGATCGCCTTCCACAGCGACAGGCTCCCGGCGGCGTTTTTGGGTGGAAAAACCTCCAGGCTGAATGAAACGGCCATGCGCCTATGCAGCCGCCGCTACATCGGCGCGCAGGATTTCAGCGGCTTTCACCATCGCCTTGAGCGAGGCGGTGGTTTCCTCCCAGGCGCGGGTTTTCAGGCCACAATCCGGGTTGATCCACAGCCGTTCCCTGGGGATGCGTTGCGACGCCTTACGCATAACCCGCACAATCCAGTCCGTATCCGGCACATTGGGCGAGTGGATGTCGTACACCCCCGGACCGATTTCGTTGGGGTAGTTGAAGCGTTCAAACGCCTCGAGCAATTCAAGGTTAGAGCGCGAAGCCTCGATGCTGATTACATCCGCATCCAGCGCGGCTACGCTGTCGATCATTTCGTTGAACTCGCTGTAGCACATATGGGTGTGAATCTGGGTGTCGTCCGCCACCCCGTCTGCGGTCAGGTGGAAGGAGGCCACCGCCCAGTCGAAATAGGCCTCTGTGTCGGCCTTGCGTAAAGGCATGCCCTCGCGGATGGCCGGCTCGTCTATCTGGATGATGCGTATGCCCGCCTTTTCCAGATCCAGCACCTCGTCGCGCAGGGCGAGGGCGATCTGGGTGCAGATATCCTTGCGCGGCAGGTCATCACGTTCAAAGCTCCAACACAGGATGGTGATCGCGCCGGTCAGCATGCCCTTGACCTTGCGCCTGCTCAGGCTTTGGGCGTAGCGACTCCATTCCACCGTCATCGGCCGGGGGCGGGACACATCGCCGAAGATAATCGGCGGTTTGACGCAACGCGAGCCATAGCTTTGCACCCAGCCATTGGCAGTGAAGGCGAAGCCATCCAGCTGCTCGCCGAAGTATTCGACCATATCGTTGCGCTCCGGCTCGCCGTGCACCAGCACATCCAAGCCGATATCCTCCTGCCTCCGGATGGCGTCGCGGATTTCCGCTCGCATGGTTTCTAGGTAATCGCTTTCGCCGATTTTCCCTTCCTTGAATTGGCGGCGGACGCGGCGGATATCCGCCGTCTGCGGAAAGGAACCGATAGTGGTGGTGGGGAAGAGCGGCAGGTCTAGTTCGGCTGCCTGCGCCTTGGCGCGCTCGGCGTAGGGAGAGGAGCGACGCTGCATTTCGGGTGAAATGGCGGCCACCCTGTCGGCGACCTGCTGGTTGTGAATTCGGCTGCTTTGGTTGCGTCCAGCCACAGCGGCGTTGGAAGCCGCAAGCGCCTCGGCAATGGCCGCATCGCCCTCATTCAGCGCCTTGGCGAGCAGCCCCACTTCTTCGCACTTCTGCACCGCAAAAGCAAGCCAGGTCTTGAGTTCGGCGTCCAGTCCACTTTCACTCTCCAGATCGACCGGCGAATGCAGTAGGGAACAGGCGGAGGCGACCATCAGTCTATCGCCAAGCGTGGCGTGCAAACGGCGCAGGGTGGCAAGCGAAGCCGCGAGATCGTTGCGCCAGATATTGCGCCCTTCGACCAGACCGCAAGAAAGCGTCATCCGCTTCGGCAGGCCGGTAACCACTTGGTCGATTTCCTCTTTGCCGCGAATGGCGTCGATATGCAGCGCATCCACCGGCAGCGCAAGGGCGGTGGAGAGGTTGTCGCCGAAACCCCCGAAATAGTTAGCCATCATCAGCTTGATCCCCGCCTCGCTGAAGCGTTTGTAGACAGGGGCAAAGAGCTGCCGGATGCGCGGTTCAAGATCAAGAGAAAGAATTGGCTCGTCAAGTTGCACCCAATCGACCCCCTGTTCCTTCAATCTTGCGATGATTTGGCAATAGACATCCGTCAATTGCTCCAGCTGGGCGAACCTGTCCTGCGCGCCATCGCGCACCTTGCTCAGGTGGAGATAGGTAAGCGGTCCAATCAGCGCTACCTTGAGTGTCTTGTCGCTTGTCCGGCTGTCGGCCAGCGCCTCGTCCACCTGGTCGAACAACTCCCCGCTGGCAAGACGAAAGCTGGTGGAGGGGGTGATTTCCGGAACCAGATAGTGGTAGTTGGTGTCAAACCATTTGGTCATTTCGCTCGCAGGGGCAGGAGCGCCGGTAGGCGCGCGACCACGCGCCATGCGAAACAGGTCATCGAGCGACGCCTCTGCATCCGCCGCTAATCCGAAACGGGATGGCGTCGCGCCCAGCATGGCGGACATCTGCAACATCTGGTCGTACCAGGCAAAATCGCCGATGGTGATCAGACTAAGGCCCTTGTCATGTTGCAGGGAGCGGTTTTCGCTACGGATTGAAGCGCCGACCTTGCGCAACGCCGTTTGATCGATTTCGCCGCGCCAGTATTGATCCAGCGCGTGCTTCAATTCGCGTTTCCCGCCGATTCGTGGCAGGCCGAGTACATGGCTGATGATTGTTCTCATAAGGCGTCTCCGAATTCACTATTCAATCCAGTAAAAGGCGTGCAACCCACAGGCCACACGAATGAGATGCAGGAGTATAGAAGGGCAGTAATATGACAAAAGTTGATATTTTTTTCGCCATGAATGACAAATACTCATAATAAAAGGGATTAGAGCACAATGAACTAGGGCGCGCACCACGCGTAGCGATAGTTCCGCCTCCTGTCACCGCGAGGCTGCTTTGCGCCCTCTTTTGTCACTGCGAGACTGCGTCGCTTCCCCTTGTCACCGCGAGCGAGCAAAGCGAGCGTGGCGGTCTCGTAGCTGGATAAACCACCCGGTTGCCATAGCCCCACACAGAGATTACTTCGTCGCTATCGCTCCTCGTAATGACAAAGGAAGAAGCTCCTCGCAAGGACATGGAGGCTTCGCTTTGTGTAAAGGCAAGGAAGAGGCGCCACGCGTAGCGTCATTCCTGCTTGACTGGAATCCGTTCAACAAACCATTCGATTACCCGGACAAAGCGCGCTCCTCGCCTTGCCAACCACCACCACTCTTACCCCCCTTGTCACCGCGAGCGAGCAAAGCGAGCGTGGCGGTCTCGTAGCCGGATAGAACCACCCGGTTGCCATAGCCCCACACAGAGATTACTTCGTCGCTATCGCTCCTCGTAATGACAAAGGAGAAGCAACTCCTCGCTAGAATAAAAGAAGCATGCCCCTTGCATTGCCAACCGCCACTACGGGGACAATCGGGTGGTTGGTTACCGGCTTCCTTTTTAAGGGTGGCGTTATCTGGAGGGGTGCTGGCGGTAAATCACCCTCGTCGCCAGTTAGTTCCCTCCGGCCCGTCTTCAAGGAGCACGCTCTGGGCGGCCAACTGATCGCGGATAGCATCGGCGCGGGCAAAGTCGCGAGCGTCGCGCGCCTGGTTGCGTTCGGTTATCAGGCTTTCAATTGCTTCCCTGGACAGACCTTCTTGGTTATCGCCCGTGAGCCAGGCGTCTGGGATGGATTGCAACAATCCAAGCGAGCGCGCCAGTTGCAGCAGGGTTGCGCCCAGCCTGTCGCGTTTCTCGCCTTCGGCGCTTGCCATATCCGTCGCGATTGCCTGGATGGAGGCCAGCGCGAGGGGGGTATTGAAGTCGTCCTGCATAGCGGCGTGAAAAGCCAGCGCATGCGGGTGACCGTCGATCGCCGCTGCTTCCGGATTGCAGCCGCGCAGGCGCAGATAGAGCCGGTCCACCACCTTCGCCGCTTGGGCGACCAGTTCAGGCTGGTAGTTGATCGGGCTGCGGTAGTGGCTCATGGCGAACCACATGCGCCATACCTCGGCGGGATGGCGCTCCAGTGCATTTTCGATAGTGATGTAATTGCCGAGTGACTTGGACATTTTGTCTTCGCCCATGCGCAGCGGCCCGGCGTGCATCCAGTAGTGTGCAAAGCCGCAATCCTGCGCGGCGCAGCTCTGAGCGATTTCGTTTTCGTGGTGCGGAAAGATCAGATCCGGTCCACCGGCGTGAATATCGAAATCTGCTCCCAGTTCGCGCATGCTCATGGCCGAGCATTCGATATGCCAGCCGGGCCGCCCCTCGCCCCAGGGCGAGGGCCAACTTGGTTCGCCCGGTCTGGCCGCCTTCCACAGGGCGAAATCAAGCGGATCCTCCTTGCTGGCTTCTATCTCCACCCGCGCGCCGCTTTGCAGCTCGTTGATGTTTTTACCGCTCAGCCGACCATAACCCATAAAGCGCTTAACCCGGTAGTAGACATCGCCTTGGGGGGTTGGATAGGCGTATTCGCGCTCTATCAGGCGGCTAATTAAACTGAGGATCGGCTCTATGTATGCGGTGGCGCGTGGCTCACTGTCCGGCTCGCGCAGACCAAGTTGAGAAAAGTCGCGATGCATGGCGGCGATGTTTTGCGCCGTCACCCTGTCGGCGCTCCAGCCAAGTTCGTTGGCGCGGTTGATGATCTTGTCGTCGATATCGGTGATATTGCGCACCAGCTTCACGCCGAAGCCGATGGATTCGAGATAGCGCACCAGTCCATCGAAAGCGCACATCACCCGCGCGTGTCCCAGGTGGCAGAGGTCGTACACGGTTATGCCGCACAAATAGATGCCAATCCTTCCCGGCTCCAGAGGTTTTAGCAGCGATTTGTTGCGGGTGAGGGTGTTGTAAACCCGGATTTCCGGCGGCATATTGGAATGAACACGAAAAAGCTGTGGTATCGTACTGCCAGCCGCGAAGCATGGCGGCGAGATCACAAAAACCGTTCAAGCCCAAGAAACCATATGCAACGTCACCCAATGACGCCGGAAGGCGAAGCTGCGCTGCGTGAAGAAATGCGCAGGCGCAAGCAGGAGGATCGCCCCCGAATCACCGAGGCGATTGCCGAGGCGCGCGCCCACGGTGATTTGAAGGAAAACGCCGAATACCACGCCGCGCGCGAACAGCAGAGTTTTAACGAAGGTCGAATCAAGGAGATCGAGTCCAAACTTGCCGGAGCGCAGATTATCGATATTCGCGTTATCCCCAACCACGGCAGAGTGGTGTTCGGGTGTGTGGTGACCATCACCAAGCTAGAGGACGACTCCAGCAACACCTACCGAATAGTCGGCGAGGACGAGGCGGATATCACCCACAACCGCATTTCCTACAATTCGCCCATCGCCCGAGGGCTTATAGGTAAGGAACTGGACGACGAGGTGGAGATACAAACCCCCACCGGCATGACCGGATTTGTCATAGACAAGGTCGAGCACGATTATTGACCTTGCCTCCGTGCAGTCCGCGATATAATTCGCCGCTTCAACCAACGCAACAGCGCTTCTTTCCTCGTACCTTTCTTGAACACGCAGCCTGAGCCTCCCCGGTCGGGGAGTCTGTTCTTTTTTTCCGACACCGCCCCCCTTGTCCTGCACGGCGCGGGCGGCAATGGTATGGCGTGGACATCCTGATTCTCCTCCAATTGGCGCTGGTCGCGGCGCTTTTGGTTTCCTCGGCTTTCTTTTCCAGTTCGGAAACGGCGCTGTTTTCTCTCAGCGCCAACCAGTTGGAGGAAATGCGCCGCCAACGCAAGGGCGGTTATACGCGCATTCAGCGCCTGCTCAACGAGCCAAGGCGGCTGATCGTCACCATCCTGCTGGGTAACGAGTTCACCAACCTGCTGCTTTCCAGCATCATGGCGGGGCTGGTCATCCAGCTATTCGGCGAGGAGAAAAGCTATTACAACATCCTGATCGCTACACCCCTGTTGCTGCTGTTTGGCGAGATCACTCCCAAGGCTATAGCGGTGCGCAACAACGAATCCTTTGCGCGTTTTCAGGCGCCAATTTTGCAGAGCTTCGCGCTTGCCGTCACTCCCGTGCGTTCGGTGGTGCGGGTCGTCTCCGACAAGCTGATTGCATTGCTGGCCGGAGGATATCGCAGCCAGAGCAATCTCATCAGCGAGGACATGGTGATCACCCTCGCCAGGGAGGCGGTGGGCGAGGGGGTGCTCGAGCGACTGGAGGCCCACTATATCAACCAGGTGTTCAAGTTCGGCGACGCCACGGTCGACGACGCCATGATGCCGCGCTCCAATATGTTGTTCATCTCGCATAAGGCCACGCCACGTGAGGTGATTCGCACCATCCGCGAGCACAAGCGCGATAAATTGGTTATCTACAAGGAAAAGCACGACCAGGTGGTTGGGCTGCTGTTTGCGCGCGACCTGCTGGCGATGGAGCTGAAACGCAAACGCAACAACGCTTGGTTGACCCAAATGGCGCGCAAACCCATGCTGGTGCCCGAGACCAAGTCGCTGCTTGAGTTGTTCCACCAGATGCGCGCTCAGCAGATTTCCGTCGCGTTGGTGATAGACGAATACGGCGGCATAGTTGGTCAGGTGACCCTCAATGATGTGCTCGAGTTTGTATTTGGCGAATTGCCAAACGAAAAAAAGAGCAGGTCCGGCCCGCTCAAAAAAGTACGCCTGCCGGGTTCCACCGAAGTGGCCGAGTTCAACCGCAAATATCACACCACTCTTGAAACCGCCCACGGCGACACATTGAATGGCCTGCTGATTCACCAGTTTGGCGAGCTTCCCTCGCCGAGGGTGTGTATCACCATTGGCGAAGTGAACTTTACCGTACTCAAGGTTGAAGACAATCGCATCACAGAGGTGTTGGCCCAGTCGGCTTTCGTCTCAAGAGGATTCCTGCGAGCGATAAAGCCGGAGAGAGCGAAAGGCGCTACCGCCAGGCACACCGGGGCGGCTGTACGATCGAAGAATTCTGCGGCAAAACCGGCCACTGCCAAAACGCGTCCTGCCAAAACCGGCGGGGAAAAGGAAGCCAGGGTGGCGGATCAACCAAAAAGCGCCGACGGCCAGAAAGCCATAAAAACCGGAAAAATCACAAGAAAAGCTACCATCTCAGGCAAACAACCAGCCCGTTCGACCAAAAAAACCACTAAATCCTCAGCCACGGTTAAAAGCCCGAAAGATACTCAAAACGCAACCAGGAAGAAAACCACTCGTCCGAAACGCAGTCGCACCTCAAGCGCTTCCGCCGGGGATGGTACACGCGCCAAAACCAGGCAATTAAAAGCTGTAGCGGTCAACACCAAGGGCAATACATGAACCCGGGTTTAAGCATCTACGAATGGCTGATCGGCCTCGGCTGCATGCTGCTGTGCCTTGCCTGCCAGGCGTTTTTCTCCGGCAGTGAAATGGGCATGATCAGCGCGGACAAGGCCCACCTGCGCCACCGCGCCGCGGCAGGCGGCAAAGGCGCCGCCCTGGCGTTGAAAATGCTCGACAAGCCCGAACAACTCCTCTCCATCACTCTGGTGGGCACCAACCTTTCGTTGGTAATCAACACCACCATCGCCACCTGGCTGGTGGTGCAAAGCCTGGGAACCAATTGGTCGGTACTCAGTGTTCTGGTGTTGGCGCCTTTTATCTGGATACTCGGCGAAATAGTGCCTAAGAGCGTCTTTCAGCAGAAATCCGGGCAGATGGCGCCGGTGGCTGTGTTCGGCCTGTGGTTCTTCAGCCTGGCGTTCGCCCCCATCACCCTCATTACCAGCGGCTTCACCTATCTGCTCAATCGCATGATAGGGGTGGACCTGGCGAGCAAACACACCACTCTGCGCGAGGAAATCCGCCAACTGGTGGAGGCCGCCCCGCATACCAAGGACATCAAGCCGCAGGAACAGGCCATGATCAAACGCCTGTTCGATTTTCACGAAACCACCGCGCGCGAAATCATGATTCCGCTGGTGGATGTGGTCACCATCAACGACGATGTCACCTGTCGCGAGTTGATGCGCACGGCCAGCAAGGCCTATCACAAAATCATCCCCGTGCATTCCGGGCGGGTGGACAACATGATCGGCTATGTCGACACCATCAGCCTGATAGGCGTGCCGCCGGAAAAACCGATAAAGGACATGATTCAACCCATCAGCTACGCACCGGATGGTAAGAGCATAGACACCATGTTGGTGGACATGCGTAAGGCAGATCAGCGGCTGGTGGTGGTGGTGGACGAGTTTGGCGGGGCGGAAGGGATAGTCACCCTTGAGGATATTCTTGAAGTGGTGGTGGACGAAGTGCGCGATGAATATGACGCCAACGAAAAAGACGACGAGATAACCAGGGTGTCGGATAACGAATACATCCTCAGTCCGAGAATCAGCCTGGACGAACTCGAGGAACTGCTGGGTTACAACCTGGTGGAGGATGACATCAATGCCACCACTATTTCCGGCCTGCTGCTCGAACTGTTTGGCGACATACCGAAAAAGGGGGACAGCATCCGTTATCAGAACCTGACCTTCAGCATTGAAGCCGCGCGACCGCAGGCCATAGACAAGGTGCGGATGCGCGTCAACGCCCCCGAAGGCGAACCACCCATGGCGCAGGAGGGAGTGCGGGAGCAGGGGAACCCCTGATCCAGCCGTGTCGCGCCGGCAAGCAATTTTTCCGTTTCGCGCAGGCGCACGCCATGGCGCGATAGCCTGGCTTGTTCCCGGCCTGTTGTGCTTGCTGATTCTGGCGCAAATCATTCGTCCCTTGCCGACCACATTTGACGAAGGCGTGTGGTTGCAATGGTTCGCCGGTCAGTTGGATCGCCTGCGCGACCCGCAACAGGTGCTTGCCCTAGCCGCCTTGGCGCGCGAACTGCTCGCGGCATGCCTACTTGCCCTCGTACTAGCGCCTCTCTCCGCGTTCATTGTCGCACCTGGCGCCACGCTTGTTCCCCGGCTTGCCTGTTTGTTGTTGACCTTGCTGCTCCCGCACGCATGGCTCAATGCGGGCCTTGAAACCCTGTTTGGCGCTTCTTCCGTTGCGCAGCTTGTCAATCCCGCGATCCGCGCTGCCGCCCTGGGGGGATTGTGGGTTTATTGCGCTATTGAAGATAGCGGAGCCGAACAGCGTTTTGCCGCGCACGCCACCACCTCGTTGCGGGTAAAGAAATACCTGTTGGTCGATCTTCCACGATTGATGCGCGCCGCGCCAGTAGTTATATGCCTGGCCGCCGCCAGTCAAATGGCGCACGCGGAAGCCCCGATTGCCGACCTGGCCCTGGTCGTCATTTTGTTGTCGGGTCTGTGGTTGGCGCGCCTGTTCAAACACGTCGAACTCCCGCCCACGCCGCTTCCCGCTTCCCGTCCTTTTCCTGAAACTTTGCGTCTGTTGGCGGCGTGGCTGTGGCTTACACCATGTATAGCCGCGCTGGTACAACCGCCGGTTTCCAACAGCATTCAGATTTACTGGTGGCTCGCCCTGGTTGGTCCGGCTCTGTTGCTTGGCGTTCCGCTTGGACTGGCTGCGCCAACCCCTGGTTGGTTGCGGTGGCTGACAATGGTTGCCCTTTTGCTCGGCCTGATCTCGTTTAACGGCGCCACCCTCAGCAATCCAGATGATCTTGACAGCCTCAACAATCCTGGCCGCCTCCTGATGCCGTTTGCGCCCTGGCAACAGGCGGGGCTGATCTGGTTGGTGCAACTTGGGTTCATCGCCTGGTTAATGCGGCTCAAGTGGATGAGCTTCACCACAGGTCAGCGGCGTGCGGTGGCCATGGTGCGAACTGGGAGGCTGGGTTTGTGGTTGCGGCTGCTCACCAGACCATTGTGGCTGGCCATCCTCAGCGCAATGGCGCTTGCTTGCTACTTCAGTTTGGGAGGAGTCGCCGCCGCCATTGCAGCGTTGGTGTGTTCGCTCACGCTGGCTTTTTTTCTGGGCATGAACAGGGCGGATGGACAAGAGTTTTAAGACAAAACTTCTATCCACGGAGAATATCAACGAGATGTTCGCTACGCTTGAGCGCCTGAATCCCGAGCCGCAAACCGAACTGCACTACGCCACGCCATTCCAGTTGCTGGCTGCCGTCCTGCTTTCAGCCCAGACAACAGATAAAGCAGTAAACAAATGCACGACGGCGCTGTTCGCTCGCGCGCCCGATGCCGCAGCCATGGCGGCGCTTGGCGAGGAGGGGATCGCGCCCTATATCCGCACTATTGGTTTGTGCTATTCAAAGGCGAAAAACCTGGCGGCAACGGCGCGCATCATTGCCACCGACCACGGCGGTTCCATACCAGACGAGCGCAAGGTGCTCGAAACTCTGCCGGGAGTCGGGCGCAAAACCGCCAATGTGGTGCTCAACCAGGTTTTTGGCGAGCCAACCATGGCGGTGGATACCCATGTGTTTCGCGTATCCAACCGCACAGGGCTGGCGCCGGGCGAAACGCCGTTGCAGGTCGAACAGGCCTTGTTGCAACGCGTACCAGCTGCTTTCGCTCGTTACGCCCACCATTGGCTTATATTGCTCGGTCGCTACACCTGTTTGGCGCGCGCGCCCAGGTGTCCGGTCTGCCCGGTCATCCAATGTTGCAACTATCGAGAGAAAACATGCCCGCCCCCGAGAAACAGGAAAAAGGGCTGAGAAAACAGCGCAATATGCTTGTCCGCCTGCTGCGGTTGAGCCTGCTCTTCGCGCGTTTGTGGGTCAGGGGGGTAATCAGGCACAACTGCAAGGTTCATGCGGCGGCGCTGACCTTTTTCACCCTGCTTGCGTTGGCGCCACTGTTGGTGTTGCTCGCCAAACTGGTAAGCGTGCTGCCCAACGCGGCGTCGGACATTCAACAGGCGCAGGAACTGCTGTTTGAAGTGTTGGTGCCCGAATCGGCCGATCTGATTCGCAGCCACCTGGAAGGATTCGGCGGCCGCGCCAACGCCATCACCCTGGCCGGTGTGCCGATGCTGATGATCTCGGTACTCGCCCTGATGCTGCAACTGGAAAAAGTCCTGTGCGGCATTTTCGCCATGAAGCGCCGCAAGCTGGTGTTGCAGATACTTTTTGCAATCCTTTCGCTGCTGTTCGGGCCGGTGGTGCTGTCGCTGCTGTTTTCCATCGCCGCCTGGATGAAACAGCTTGCGATAATCGGCTGGCTCCCCTGGGGGCTGGGTACGGAAATCATCAGCCTGGGCGTACAGGGGCTGATCGCCTCAATATTTTTCGTGCTGGTGCCGTCGCACCGCCTGCCGCTTGATCTCGCTTTCTGCGGCGGTTTGCTGCTGGTGCTGGGGCAGAACGGCCTGCGTCTCGGCTTCACCAAAATACTCGGCTCCATAGCCAACTACGAAGTGGTGTACGGCTTTTTTGCCGCCATACCGCTTTTTCTCCTCTGGGTGTACTTCTGCTGGATGCTGCTGTTGCTTATCGCCGTGCTGCTGCAAACCCTGCGCACATTTCAAAACAGGGGACATTTGCCGAGCCTGGTGTAACCAGCCTCAACATACCGAACAGAGGGAGCATTGCCTTGACGTTGGGTGACATCTGACGCACAATAGCGCACAACGGCTACCACCAGTAACGAAAGTGACTCAAGCAGCACGCATCAGCTCGCGTATTGACGCGGAGTTGAAATATAAGGGAGACGCCATTCTCGCACGCATGGGTATCAGGCCTTCGCAGGCGATCACCATGTTCTACACCCAGATAGTCAGGCAAGGCGGCATACCTTTTGAACTCAAGGTTCCAAATGAAGAAACCATTGCGGCTCTAGAAGAGGATGTAAGCGGGAAGAAAACCTTCCACTCGGTCGAGGCGCTTATGGAGGAGTTGGACGCCGGCCACAATGAATGAGGGCGATAAAGCACACAAGCGCCTTTAAAAAGGACTATAAACGAATTCAGAAAAGAGGCTGGTCCAGGGAAAAACTCAGCTGCCTGCTCGGTTTACTTGTTACCGATGCGTCGCTTCCAAGCCATGCCAGACCACACAAACTGGTTGGAAGATACGCCAACCTCTGGGAGTGTCATGTCGAGCCGGATTGGTTGCTGATTTACGAGTACGGAGATGATGGCGCTCTTGTGCTGCGCCGTACCGGGAGTCATGCCGATTTGTTCAAATAACTCGCAATCTCCCTCAACATGATGAACGTCGACTCCTGAGTCGCCCCTGCAAAATTCCCATTCAAGCCCAACAATGAGCAATCATGGGCTGTCGCATGGCAACCAGCCAGGAGAGCCAATGCCCGGGATCAAACAAAAATGACGGGGCTTTGGGGTTTGGCGCCT
>Ga0209562_1000348_pt1 | contig 16178 bp, 15 predicted proteins | sample WorMetvacBELIZE2_FD_187399 | JGI IMG/M metagenome (GOLD analysis project Ga0209562, IMG submission 187399) | Marine gutless worms symbiont microbial communities from Max Planck institute for Marine Microbiology, Germany - Olavius vacuus BELIZE.2... | ecosystem: Host-associated > Annelida >... | reverse complement strand
CACATTTACTTTCTGCAGTGGAAATGTAGGCCAAAGAATCTAGTTTTTGACGATATATTATTTATGGCGATATTGGCAGGGGATCACCCCTAGCGAGAGCGTTAAAATGTGGCACACCCCTCTCGTTGCGAACGCACTGAACTGCCGCGAGTGCGGTAGTGTGATTGTTATTCGCTAGATAGCGTATTGCTAGCGGTAGTACGTGGACGATGTGGTAAAGAAAGTTCACGTTCGCTATCTCATCTCCTGATGAGTTTCTTGTTAAGCAACTTGTACTGATCATGATGCACTGTTAAGCTTCAGCTAAGCACTGCCATAACAAATCTGTATATGATGATGATGATGGTGATATAAGATTTGTAGCTGTTAGTAGTTGCAGTACTGTTTTTCCTAGTTTTCTCATTTTTTTGTTTCTCTTTGTGTTGTGGTGGATCCTTGAGGTCATCAATAACTGGGGATCTTTTAATGACAGCTTAAGGAAGATTAACGTAATTGTTTAATACGAATGTGACACATTGCTGACCTGCTGTGTTGAGGGTCCAACGCGTATTGGTAATCTTGTGCTGGCTCGTGAAGGCATGCTGGATATGATCATTGCTATGGCTGATTCAGGAAGTGCCGTCCACGTGGTAAGTTCCACTTTTGGTTACTTACTCACTCCACCACATTACAATGTCAAATAATGTAGCAAAAAAATAGTATAACTTTTTCTCTGTGCCATAAAATTCTAGGATTTAATGTGGTGATGAATGGTTTGAGGTTATAGGTAGTTTGTGTTTGAGCTCGAGCGTCGTGCAGTGTGGTATTATGTTTAATCATTTTATGCATTTTGTGGTTAGAAATGTGCAGTCGAAGCGCTTGTATACTCTGCATCGAAGAAAGAGAAATGTGCTGGAGTCATTCAGCAGGCAACACCGATATTGAAACAGTTGTATCAGTCACAGAATGACAGCATCAAAGTCCGAGCCCTCGTGGTGAGTTTTGAATGGATCTTGGTCTTAAATTCTCACAGTAGGTTACCTTTCATCACATCACACGTTCGTCCAGTTATCCTCATCTTTGCATGATGTGATGCCATTTCGTTTTTTCATTTCACTGGCCACGTTTCATTACCATGTAACATACAGCTTCTTATATTCAGATGTACATGTACTTCTTCTGTGGAGAGTAGTATCCTTAGCTGTCATATAAGTGAATTCAATATTTAAAAAGATCTAAGCACATGTATATCATTTCATCTTTTGACACTGCCTGTGCCACATTTTTTGTTACGTTTAACACTGCTGTCTGTTTCCTGTTACTGAATTCACACACATTTTTCAGGGTTATTTGTGCACATTTTCAGTCAAATTAGTGCACGAAAATGATGTAGATAGTGTGTTTTGAACTCAGAGTGAAATTACAGAATGTATGTGTAGTACAGACATCTTAAAATCTGTTCATGTACAGTTTGAAATTAATGAAACATAGCCTTGACATCAGTGGAGTTGGTTGATACTGTGTTAATCTAGGACTAAGAATATTCTGTGTATTTGACATGACGTGAATGTATTGAGTAGGGTCTATGCAAGTTGGGTTCATATGGCGGCAGTGATGCAAGTGTGAAAACATTTGCCGATGGTTCCAATCAAACTCTGGCTAAAGCTTGTCGGCGGTACGTTATTCCATACGTGGTGCATTATGTTGACAATTTCTAGTTTTGTCAGCAGTACTGTGTTACCTTGTGACTGTGAGTAACGGGAATGTAATGTAAATCTTCTACAAAGCTGGCTAAAATTTTTAACAATTGATTGGCCTGATAAAATTGTAAAATGTCAGTACTAAAATATTACAGTGTCAGTACTTTGTGACCGATGTTAACACTGACGTCTGCACATATGGTTAGGAGTGTACTATTCTGGCAGTGCATATTGCTGTACATGTTTTGCCATGTAATCATGGATCCTTTGATGATGTTTAATCAATTTAGCTTTGCATTTACCAGTAGTGTATTTGCTTTTTTGGACAAAAAGTAAATGCTAAAGATGCCTAGTTACCATTTTGCTACTGTTCTGCTACCAATTTTGCTGCCAACTGGCATAGCATAATGCCACTTCAGTGACTTCAGACTGTCAGTTAGTGCATACTATGCACCGTTGGCACATCCTGCGCCTGCTAACAATCACAGTCAAATAATCATCGGACCAAAGGTTTGTATGTTACACCCAGGTTTGATAACACTTCAGGCCAAAAGGTCATGTTGCAAAAAGTTTAATGTTGTGAACTACCTGTTCAAGAGCTTTGGTATTCAAGCAGTGTCCATGTTGATACCAACAGTGGCTTGTATGTCTCGGCAGGAAACAGACCCAAATCACTTGGATGAGCGTTTATCTCCATAATCATTGAGCTGCGGCTGATGACTGATGGTGTAATGGTCAGGGCATTAAACTCATGATCGAAAATTTGCGGGTTCAACTGCCAGCCGTTCCACTGTTATGGCACGTTGTTCACACACGCGTGTGCCTCTATTGTCAAGCAGTGTGAATAGGTACTGGCTAACAGGCCGCGTTGCTTTGTGCTGTAAAGTAGTGACTGCTGACTGCTAAGTCATGTGTGGATCAGTCCTGTCTTTACATTAACTGTCCCGTTGCCATTGTTCTCAGCTTTCATTTGTAGAGATGTGCATACTCAGAATATTTAAGCGGTACATTTAATGCTGTTTCATCTGCATAGTTTTCTGTGCAACCCGGCAAAAGATGTTGATCTGCGGAAGTGGGCTGCTGAAGGACTTGCGTACCTCACACTGGATGCTGACGTCAAGGAAGATTTGGTTGAAGACACCGATGCATTGAGATCTATCATTGACCTGTCCAAGGTTCTAATCACTGTCGTGGTTGTTTTCATTACAACTAACAAATGTCAAGAAGAAAAACTCAGCTGTTTCATGTAACATCACTATTGTCTTTGCATGTTAGTGTGTTGATTTTCAGTGTTTGTTAATTATTTCTGGTATTTATCATTTAATTTACTCAACTGCTATTTTATATTCCTGTTCTAAACTCCATTTATTTCTGCTGTGGTGTTGTGTATGACTGTGCTGACATAATGTACATTGTGTTATGTGCAGGTCCGGGACAAAGCCATTCTCTATCCAGTTGCCCAGGTTTTCGTTAATCTTGCAAACTGCTATGAGAAGAAGGAAATTGAACCGGAGTTGCTGGAACTTGCTAAATTTTCGAAACAACATATCCCCGAAGAACATGAAAAAGTACGAACATTGTGTGCATTGGTCATTTGATTATTCTTAACTATGGAAGTAAAAGTAATTCTTTATTATACAAATGACAAACGCACTTGCTTACAATTAACAAGCTGCCATGCCGGACAGCACAACAAATACCGGCACACAGGCCAGGTATAACAACAGGGTTTAGCACAGGTAAGAAGCTGCCACACAAGCTGCACCAGGCTTATAACTTTGTAGGCATTCACCAGATGGCGCCACCTAAGACGCATCGATAAACCAGCCTACTACTCATTTATTGACCCCGGAAGGATGGAAGACTGAGTTGGCCTAGTTGACTGACCTACAGCGGACGGTTTACCCACATAGTGGTCACCCGTCAGCTGCAGGCCAAGCGCAGGACAGGGTCAGTTCGGCGGCCAAAGACCGGCGTTCTGCCAACTGTGCTATGCAACCAACCATAATTACTGAAATGTAATTTTAAATGTACTGTAGCATTACTAGTAATTAAAAGCACCATCTCCCTCTGGTAGACAATATCTGAGCAGTGGTAAGGTAAGGTAAGGTAAACGTGGATTTGTATAGCGCCTTATCGTGAACACACCTCTAAGGCTGTCGGGTATGGCACACGTTCTCAAGGGAACTCACAGTTTTGCCTGCACACCCCATGTTCATGAACCATACCTGCCAGTTGGGATTGTTTGGAGGACAGCGCCTTGTCGTGAACACACCTCTAAGGCTCTCGGGTATGGCACATGTTCTTAAGGGAACTCACAGTTTTGCCTGCACACCCCATGTTCATGAACCATACCTGCCAGTTGGGATTGTTTGGAGGACAAGATGAAAGATTGTCAGAGCTGGACTGGTAGAGCATTTCATGTGTGATTGCTAGAGAGTGACTTCAAATGTATGGTAACATTACATGTAACTTTCTGAACATTTTAGGTGATATTGCCTCTTCCAGACAGTGATGATTGTCCGTAGATAAAAAGATTATCAGAACCATTCTGTGATTGGATTGTGTCCGACAGTTGTGCCCAGTCGTATGCTTTCTCATATGAGCAGTTCTTACAAGTGAACAAAGGCTTGCGGGTTTAGGATTTTTGTGTGTTTTTGCATTTTTTTCAACTAGGACTAATTTGTTTGTTATAGGTTAATTTTTATGTTATTTCGGTTATTTTCTCCTGTTTTCATGAATTTCGTTGTCAGTACCAGTGCATTTGATTGCCTGAAAATATTTGTCTCCAAAAGACCTATAAATAGATATTTTGAGATATTGAACTCTGCTTACTTACAGTTAATTACTGCTTTCTGATAGCATTATTTTAAAAGCACATTACAGAATATATATACATATTTTGTCAGGACAAAGAGCCATATATAGGACAGCGAGTGGAGAAGCTGGTCAAGACGGGGGTCATCAATGCTCTAGTTGCATTTGGAAAGTCAGACAGTGAGAACAGCAACGAACTGCTATCAAGGTACTAACAGCTTTTTGCAAATACAGATACATTACGGTAGAAGTACGTACTGGTAAGTAAAGTGCAGTAGTAATTTAATTTTCAGATAATTGTTAAGAAACTTCTATTGACAATGCTTGCAAACTGCTTGAACTGGGAACTATACTTGTGGCATGTGATCTGCGGCAGTTGTGTGTTTTTCACAAAATCACTGCGACATACAGCTTTTGGTGTGGGTACACCTTTACTGCAATGCTTGCGATGGAGGATGGTAAAAATGAGTACAGGTAAATTATTTGATTTGGTCTGAGGGTTGACAGCTGCTTCTCAAATGAACTGTGTGAACTTTCACAATGACATTTTCATGATGGCAGCACCATAACCATTGTCTTGAGTATTTGTATTAATATTATTGTTATTATGCATTGCAGAGTGTATTTGGCTGTATCTACCAATGCAGAGTATCGTGGCTTGATGGTACAGCAAGGAGCTGTAAAGGTACAGCTGTGTAGCATTGACTCTGTTTCTAGTTTTAAACTGTATTTATTGTGGCATGTTTGGATGTATGTGCTTATTGTAAACTCTATATTTGTGCAAAAAATTCCTGTGTGAGAGTTTTTACCATGCAACTGCATGTAATGCAACACACGGTATTCCCAAAGGCTTTCTGTCCATCCTTCTGTTTGTCCATCTCTCTCTCAAATGCATGCATTATGACAAAACGAAAGAGACTTGTGCCCACATTCTTATATCACATGAAAGATCATTTATCTTAGTTTTCTGACAAGAAGAATGGTTGCTGTCCACCCCTTCTACCTGAAAGTTTGGGCCAAAATTACCCTGTTGGAGTAAAAACACCGATTGTCAACTGCTATTCACTCATAGTGAAAAAAAGTTCAATTATCACTAACTAATAAGAAGTCTACTATGAGCTTTCCAATGAGCCTGAGATGAACTCTGGCAATCATGGCCGGATTAACCATTCGGGGGCCCCATACCAACGTAAGGCGGGGGCCCTTTTCTCGTACACGAAGCCAGGATTTTCTTATCAGTGGCGGTGCACTTTTTTCCCAAAAAAGTTGACGAGACCTTTTTTTAGTTGTCGTTACGTTTAAACGTACACTGAGCACTCATACGTCAAAACAGCGTGGTAAAAAATTGGCAGCTGATCAGCGGGGGCTCCCTCCCATGGTACAACCGGCACAATGGATAATCCGGCCCTGCTGGCAATGACATCATGATGATAGTCTTGTCTTGTCTTCGCCCATCTTCGTGAGCACACAGGTTGGCCACATCATGAGCCGTCGATCGCCATTGATATCAATCTTCCACCGCTTTCAACAGTTGTTCAACTGACAGCCCTGTCCAAGGTGTAATGTTCGACATCCATGCTGTCTTGGGTCTACCTCGACTCCTGGAGCCTGGAGTTGTGCCTTGCATGATTTCTTTTTCCAGGCTGTCTCCTTTCTTCCTTATTACGTTCCCAAAGTACACAAGTTTCCTCTCTTTAACCGACGCTGGTAAACTTTTTTCCTGCCGTATTAAGCATACATTCGTTTGTCTTTTGATGATAGCACCATGAACATTATCCTATTACTAGTAGTATGAAACTAAGGCATGTTATGTTGCAGCCATTACTTCTTCTGGCTAACGAAGGCACCGATGCCGGTCGTGTCATAGCAGCCCATGCTCTTGCAAAGATTGCCATCACGCAGAACCCCGATATTGCTTTTCCCGGCCAACGAGTACGTACATCGCTTGTACATTGTTTTCACTTCTGTGTTGACTTTTGTGTATACAGTTCTGTTCCTTTTTCTGCACTTATTTACGGCTCTAAAAATATAATGCTTGGACAAATAGTTGTTAAATGACATGAACAAGAAATTGATTGACCCCATTGCAGCCAAAGGTGACTTGTTGAATACAAAGATAATAAACGTAATCTTAGAAAAATACAAAAGTATGAAGCACAAACGTAATTATACATAAACATAATTATCATCGCATTAGCAGTGTTTATGATTATGCGCTATATAAATCTACATTTTATTTACTTTCTATTATAAGCAGCAGCCTGCGGGATGTGATGCTCAGCTAGATTGACAGCTATATAAGCAAGATAACCTATAAACTCGGTAAACTGGGTCAGACTGACCTAGTTTTTGGTTTGTGATTAGAGTTCGTCAGGAGGTCTCCGAGGGCAGAAGTACCTGTCTCTACATGTAGCAGTTGATTTGTGCTACCCGGGTTAACACACAGACAGACAGCTTCTGACTGGTCCCACTATTAGCTCGGCTAGTTGAGGTAAAAAAGCACCTTGAATATAAGCACCTAACATACTATGGTTATTATCAGTTGTTTTTGAACCTAATATAAATTGGGGGTTGGCTGACATTGTGTTATTATGACGCTGATTTGTAGTACTTTGTATTTCAGTCATGCGAGGTTGTTAGACCACTGATTCAACTACTCGCCATTGACAGGACAGCCATTGAGAATTTTGAAGCTTTGATGGCGCTGACCAACCTTGCCTCCATGAGTGACACTGTCAGGTGAATATTGTAACTGCTGGGAGCTTTCAATATTTGATGCACTTTGATCGTTGTTTTAGTCAAAACTGCAGACAAGATAGCATTCACTACACTTGCAGCTCATTGTCTCCAGCGACACCCTTGAGGTGTGGTGGGATCTTTAGTGATAGTATTATTACAAATTTTCTCCTGATTCTGACAGTGAAATAATTTTGAAAATCGGTTAATATTTGATAAAGTTACGGCATACAAAAAACTGTGCCAGTTTTTTGGGCCAGCCTGTAAATTCACCTTTACTTTGCTTTACTTTTGTTGTGAATAATGCTGTAGATTTCATGATAACACTGTGTAGAATGTCAGTAATTTTCTGTTTCAGGACACGAATAATAAAGGAGAAGGGTGTCAATCAGATTGAGCATCATTGTTTCGAAGAGCATGAAGAAATCCGTCGAGCAGCAGTGGAATGTCTGTGCAATATGGTTGTTAATGAGGAGGTTTGGACTCAATACACTTCGTTCATACATTTATCCCCATGTAGATCCGGGTTGTGTGTGTCCCAGAATAGACCCACTCCGTTTTCTGGCTGGATGTCGTAGGAGGCGACTAAACCAGAGACCTGTCTAACTAGTAGCCGAAGCTAGCCGGCTCGCTTCGGCTAGCGTAGCCAAACTGTCTAAGACGGCTAGCGTAGCCAAGCATAGACTTCGCGAGCCAAAAAATTCTTGCCTACAATCGGCTTGCAACTTCTCGTCCGGTGTTATTTATTTATATTTAGTGAAAAATATGGATAAAAAGATAAAATCTTTTACTTATTTGCACAAATGTTTGCACCAGTGTTGAGCGTTAACAGTTTATGACTACTGACAATAAAAAAATATGTTTAAACAAGTAGTGACCTACTTGCTACACTAGTAAATAGGTCACTCCGTCTAACTAGTAGAAGCTAGCCAAACGTAGGCAAGTGTAGCTTCGGCTACTAGTTGGACACGCCTCTGGGCTTAGTTGTAGCTTTTGTTTTTTTCTCGTTGTTAGATAGGGCATGTTTTTGTGTTATGTTTTCGGTTTATGGGTGCATGCTTTGTTTAGTTCGTTATCTTTTTGTTATCAGTGTCAGTGTAATTGATTGCCTGGTAAGATTCGTCCCCGAAATGGCCTATTACCGGTATGTGTCGAGTGGGACAAACCTTGCTCAACTCAACTCAACTCGACTCAACTTCATACATTTACACTGTATAGAAAGTTGCACCATGAGTCAGTTGTAATATAATACTGTAAATACATGTGTCACAGTTTTCCAGTTTCGGATTGTGAGACATTTATTTAGACAAGACCAGGCCATTTTTCCAGCTCTGAAACCCAGGTTTGTGGCTACCTGAAAGGCTGAAACCAGGGTTTTCGGGGCTGGAAATTGATCAGTTAGTACGTGTTAAACCGTGCGATTCCTGCATATTTTGACACCATTTACTGCGCATTTAATGATTTATGATCTGCACACTGCATGGAAGTTACAAAGTTTGTCTTCGTTTATTGGCACTTCGTTCAATTACTTGTAGATATCTACACTATACACAGAATACATAATACAGCAAACTTCTACCCAGTACAAGAAGCTCAGCTACCTCAGAGATAGTGCAGTTTAGCAGTCATTACGCCATTCAACATTATTCAAGGTCATTGATTTTGCTGTCAATCGAAAGCCCGTATATGCCTTCCTGTTAGTGAATAATACTAACTTACATTCTATCTTGCACCGTTTGCCAGCTGTCGCACAGTATTAAATTATCGCTTTTGACATGGAATGCCTCTCTAGCAAATTTGTTTCAGAAACCTCTGAGAATATTACCATGAATCACCCGTTGCTAAAAACTAGATTCGTTGGACTACATTTCTGTTGCAGATAGTATGGGCCTATCTAGCCACTTTTATGTAATTAGCCTGCAAAGTTGCAGAATTCAATAGAATAATGCAAAATAACGGCCATTACGCCGTTCAAGGTCACCCATTTTGGTACCAGTCCAATTGAAAGCCCATACGGGACTTCGTATCAGTGATTAATACAAACTTCTGTCCTATCTTGCACCGTTTCCACGTTACAATATTGCACATTATTGGTCAAATTTGCGTTTTCCATGGGGTATACCTCTCTTTAAAACATTCATTCTTCAGGGCGAATCTCTAAACTCATGACCACAAAATTTGGCCTCAAGAATTCGCTCTGTTGTGTGGTGCAAAAATGCATTTTGATATCTTGAACCGTTTAGACATGAGTATGATGGAGACAGACAGACAGAACTGCTGTTAGCAATAGCACTAAAAATGGGCACTGTGGCCCATATTCAGGGCCTTCAGCATAAGTCCATATAAGAAATACCCGAACTGGACCCGAAAACCGGGTTTTGCATTTTTAAAATGCCAAACTCGGTTTTGATAAAGAGCCCCAAGTTTACGAACCCTAATATGCTGTGTACCTGGAAAATGGCCGCTAAAAGTGCCTCTGAATTTCTGTGAATCTGGTGTAAATATTTAATATGTAAAAAGTGAGCTTTTTTTAACTTCGTAGTGTTAATATTTCTCTTGAGAGATATTGCAATGTAGTCGTTATTATTGTTAGGTTCAGAAGATGTTCCAGGGTGAAAATGACCGCGTGAAGCTGCTGGTATTGTACTCGGGGATGCTGGAAGATGAGCGACTTGTGAGAGCAGCGAGTGGAGCATTGGCAATGCTAGCTCATGATCGAGTCGTCAGTAATAAAATCACAACGGTCGGTCAGCAGTTTGCAGTTTTGTGATACATACATTAAAATTATACAATTTTTTGTACTCTGTATGTATGACACTGCCCTGCTTAAATATTACTTTTACCTACATTTTGCCACAATTGACATTTTTGTTAAGCTGCAGAGTGATGGCTCCATAGATAAGCTGTTTAACAGTTAATAGTTAAGTTGATTAAACTCAATTTACTATACAAGGTCGCAATGTCAGTAAAACAGAACTTTTATTACGCAGTATTAACAGATAACAGGCAACTGGTTCTTCTTTCCTATCCTTGTACTTTTCAACATTGGCAGATTATGTAGTATTATTAGTAATTCATTGTAGCTGTCTTTCAACCAATGACTATAATAGTGCCACTGGGCATGTAATAATAATAATAATAAAACATCTGTATACCACCATATGCTGAGCTTCACAGATAGTGCAGAAGAAGTCGGTCAACAGCATAAATGGTGTTGTAAAGAAATGAATTTAAGTGTTTCTTAAAACCATATTCACTGTTCATAATTTTTTGTAGTTAACTTAGCCTTGCATTCAGTTGCCGAGGCTCTGAGCCTGAGGCTCGGTAGACAGACTGCGGCAGCTGGGTAAAGATGAATGTCAGTCAGTGAGAGAACTTGCAGCCGTGTTACCTATCACTGATAATTTCTCATTTTTGTGTGCTCTTAAAGAGGCGTGCTATTCTGCAGAGCTTATGAAACACTACCATTGCAGCACCTCTGTGACAGTTAGGCTGCAACGACTCCTGCGTGAACACAAATGTTCTTACATATCTGCACACGTGTGGGATGTTAAACCGTACTAACTTATTTACGTACTTGTTTATAGTGGCACTGTGGAATTCAATACTTTCATATGTGTGTCATTGAACAGCCGTAGGTCAACAATATCTTGTTTTTCTGTTGCCAGTGTACAACTCAATGGGTTGAAATACTTCAAGGTCTCGCAGCCAATGACTTTGCAGACATACAACATCGAGGTGTGTTCATTCTCGCCAGCATGATGGCCGCTGACCAGGAGGTGGCCTACCACATTGTCAACAGCAACCTAATGGAGGTGTTGATGGCCATCTCTAAACTGGAAGAGCCAGAACGCGTGGCATCAGCTAAGCTGGCAGAGCAGGCGCTTAAACAAGCCGAAGAATGGAACCTGATACGGTCAATAGCTCCCATGTAACCGGACAGCGGCCTTAACTTTGCCAATCTTGCTAAATGAAATATCTAATTTTTTAATTTATTAGTGTATTTGTACAGTGTTCTCATAAGTGCCAAATTGTGTTACAAGTTTTATAACAGAATTATTCGTGTGTGTGTTTGTGTGTTTGTGCCTTGTTTTGATAATGTGCAATGAAGGTACTGTTAAGTGCTTGCTACTGTAAAAAATATGTCACACTCACAGTAATGTTGATGAAATCAAGTCAACATGTAACACTCAGTTTGTTGCTTATTTGTTTAATGTATTCGTTGATTGCTTTACAGGCATGTTACCGTATGTAGTTATGCCTTGAAAAAGCAGACTTGATAGATTCATGCAGCAACTAAAAACAAGAAATATTTTTGTCATCCAAACATGTTCACACAATGGGCAGAGAACAGAAGATTCGGGATGCAGAACGATGAAAGATGTTTTGGTATCCTGTCGGAAACAAATCAGCTAGGATTTGATTGACCGGGCAGTAGGACAGTTCTAGCAACGACAAGCTTTGGTTATAGCAGTTAACAGCGGACATGTCACTCTGCTGCAACAAGGTCCCAGTTCCACCTGAAAATGCTTCCAGCCCGAATTCCTGCCTGACATTTGTTCTACATGCACTGTCACCCTATCCACCACTGGCAGTTTCCACTGTGTCTGTGTCATGCCATCTGTCTGCTACAGTACATCCAGCAGCTGAGCTCTGTCTCCTCCAGCACCTTCAGCACTATCTCTCATGCTGTACAGTTCTGCTTCAACCACCGCTCGAACTTTCAGCCGCAACTACCACTGGACTGTTGCCTATTTCTCTGTCAGTGGCCACCATTGCAAAGTTGTGATGACGCTGATCTAGTCCAGTATGGCGCTGTGAGTTTGGTTTGAGGCACATACTGAACTTGCCATTACTGCTCTCTGCCAACAAATCTCTGTTATTCACCGTGACAGTAACGGCATCTCTCGCCACCGGTTTTACTACACATTCTTCCAGTTCCTTCATTCTCCATTGCTGCTGTAATCTGGCTTCCAATCCAGTTCAGACACCATCTTGCTATACTTACCCTTCTTTGAAGCAAACTCCAAGGCAGCTTCTTGTCCACTCTACGGCACTCCACATCACCTACCAACTTGCCTATCTTTTCCCAGATGCTCGGAAAGATGACACTGACACTTGACAAGTCTCAGAGCTGCATAACTCTGGTACAAGCTACGTACTGGATGGAAGACGTGTCTTGTGGCAACTGATGGTCCAGGTTGTCTAGCTCAAGATCCACTGATACAGTGCATTGACCCTCTACCTAGGACAAGTCATAGCACGACACACACATCTAGTGGAAACTGCACTTTTCAGAAATCTTTTGCTGCCTGCTTTGTCACAGTCCATTTAGGCAGCTCACTACGAGGAACGACAAATTTTGCCCAGCAGATGGGTACCCAGTGCGGCTGGTTCGGAAATGGGTGAACACACTTCATGAGGAACCCACAATAACCTACAAAGTACACAACAATACAATATGGCAGTGGATACTTTCCAGCAAGCAGTCAGGAGTATCTTCATTGTCATAAATTACACGCACAACTGTACCCACAGTACTGTTAATGAAGGCAGTAGCAACACTGACATTTTTAATTAGCCAGAGATCACAACTGACTGCAAGTCTGCAATGCACAAATCTGCAGCAAAGCCAAATCTCTGCGGTGAAAGTGCAGCCAAACCATCTACAACTGAGTAGTAGTCGTGTGTGATGTGATACGACGCCTTGCAGGTATACAGCCTCCTCCCAGGACATGCATTGGTAAATGAATGAGCAAATTTCATTTTTGTAGTGCAAGGTGAAGTCGGTTATGAAAGCCGGGAACTTTCTGTGTCAACACGCCAACTCGTCAGATTATAACAGTCTGCTGTCTGTCGTGCAAGTGCTCGCAGATCTGCAACAGACCCGTGTTATCCTGACCTCAGCTTAGCAGCGCGCAATTACCTGTCAGATACTTACTGTACAGTTTCTGCCCCTTGGCAGTCTGATGCATTGGACCGTTTGGACGTCTACCACGGCAACCTCTCACTCATTCCAGTTTCATGCAAGTGCAGGACCCTTACTATAGATTGGCTGACCGATTACTGGTTTCATGCGCTGGGTCATCCAGGAAAATTATTACCTTTTCCCATCTAATGGCAACTCGTTCCCTTCTGCCTATTCAGATTGAATAATACCATCAGTCTTGTGCATCTGTGCCATCACAGCAGCAGACATCACGTTCCAAATTCATAGGTCTTTGTAGAATGTTCTCAGCTGTGACAACTTTCTGCTGCTGGCAGACATTCACCACCATTCTGTGACACGTCATATGTTCCCCATCCAAACATGCCAAGTACTGTGTGAGTGCACCAAGCAATGACGCTGCCTTACCTGCTGATTACATATATCTTGAACTATTTAGGCACAACTCACGAGCATGACAGACAGACTGATATACAGAAGGATGGCTGACAGACTTCCAATAGCAAATGACACACTTCACCATGTTGTGCAGCCAAATATTAAGCCTGCAAATTTTTCAGTTGACAAAAATCTTAAAACGACTAATTGGTTAATGTCTAAACAAATATAAAGATAACATTAAACTGTCAGTAGGTCATAACAGATGTTAACATAAAAACGTCCTGTACACATTAATTATAACTGTTCTATTCTGGCAGGGCATTCCGCTGTACATGTTTCACCACATAACAAATCGCTGAGGGTCGTTGACGTAGTTTCAGGCAATTCATGCTCACACGTTATCAGCTGCACCTGGTATCAAAACAGCCATAAAAATATACCATACATGACGTGTGAATAAATATTTCATACATACCAAAACAAAAAAGCTTGATAACCCACCACAAATGACTGAGTAGTATGGTGCTTTTCACAAGCTTCACTTTTTTATCAGTGCATTTTCAGCAAGTAAGAAAAACAGACAGCAAAAAACAGTCGTGCCAGTTTGGTCTTATGACCACAAGATTTAATAAATACTACTACTTACAATGTAACATTACATACTCGCTGTGGCTGTTTGAACTTTGGCCGTAAAACTGAGACAGCATCATCATTCACAGTGAAACCACAAGATGTGCACAGAATTGTGACCTCATTGGCACTGCAGCTAAACCAGCTGGCTAAACATGACAGTGGCAGTTGCTGAGCACGATTTCCAACAGCAGAAGAGATCACTTGCAAAGCCAAACTACAAAATGACACAATTTTTATTAGCGAACGTGAACTCAAATTCATGTTCGCTATATGTCATCGGCCGTCCGTCTGTCATCTGCAGGGGTCCCAGCAGGAAAAAATAAATTTCAGGACTAAGTTTTTTTAGCAAATTTCAGGACAGTTTCAGGACATTTTGTCGGTTTCACAAGGTTCAAAACACAGAAAATCCATACATTCTGTTAGCATGAATCAGTCATGCAGAACTGAACACAGTACAGGATACTCAGCGACAGTACAAACTTGAAACTTGTATAGTCACGCCACATATGACAGACTTTCATACTTCCTACCACCCATTCCATCTGACACTTCGGAGACTTTCTGCCAGTAAGCACAGATGTTACCGGAGGTTTCAAAGTCTGACTGAAGACTGTTGAGAATGCTGTCAGACATGTACAGCAGCAATTCTGCCTGCACACGGTCACAGAAGTCATTGGTTTTCGTCACTTTCTTCATCTGCAAGAACAAACGGCTTATTGCTGATTTGCCTTTGTCTATTGTTCTGGTTTTTGGCTGAAGGCATGACAAATCTTTAAGAAATGAATTTGTCAATGGCAAGGTAGTCTGCAGGTATGTTGCTATCGAAGTGAAACAATGTCTGAATCCAAGTCGTAGCTCTTTTCTTCTGCTGTCGTTCTTCACCTTGGACAATGCTAATCGTATTCCCATACCGATGTCCATTTCATTCAATGGCAGCCAGTTATCACCATCACTACATTTCAAGTCAACCAACTGAGCACCCTCTTTGCCCTGAACAACTTCAGATTTGAGAAATTTTAGCATCATGACATCATGTTTCGCACAACTTCATTCAACTTGTCATACAGTATGTGCACCAATGGGTCACTTTTCTGAAATAACTTCACATAATCGGACAAGCTTGATGCCAAAAATGACACGAAGTTTAAGTACACAAGAGTTGATTCATCCTGCAGAGTTTTCTTTATTCTCTTGTATCTGTCTCTATCACATGTAGCCTTGTTGCTACCTGCTAGCAGTGTCTTCAAGAAATACTTCGACATGGCAGGATATTGCCCAATCAGCCTGTCACAAACAGGTCCCATTGAGAGCCAACGACTGGCTACCGGCCTCATGAAAAACTGGCCTGCTTCTTCCAGCAGCTCTGCACACTGTATCTCAGCATAATCTTCGCGGCGTGCAGCAGACAGTTTAAACCAGAAAAAAATGTCGTTGGAAAACTGCTCCACATCAAAATCCAATGTTGACAAGCCTTTCGTGAATGCAGTATGAACCGGATGAAGAGTGCAAGTACCAATGTCAATCAATGGTAAAGTTTCATTTGCACACAATGAATCATTGAACTTCTTTATAAATGACCGATTAACTGCAGGACCTGAGGATGCAATAACATGCTAGGGCACAACAAAGGAAAACATCAGGACATTCTTACCAAATGCCTAAAATTTCAGGACAATCAGTAATTTCAGGACAGTTTTGAAATTTCAGGAATTTCAAGACGACTGTGACCCCTGCGTCTGTAACGTTCATGCGCCCTACTCAGGCGATTGAAATTTTCGGCAATGTTTCTATGCCATTTGGTATCTTGGCCATCCATGACCTTTCGGTAAAAATTTTACGGAGATCATCCCAGGGGAATCCCTCCGTCGGGGGAGTTAAACACAAGAGGGGTAGCCGAATATAGCGATTTTGGACCTATCCAACGCTATATCTCAGAAACGGTGCAAGATAGGAGCTAAGTTACTATTAATCACTAATAGGAAATC
>Ga0209562_1000347_pt1 | contig 16243 bp, 13 predicted proteins | sample WorMetvacBELIZE2_FD_187399 | JGI IMG/M metagenome (GOLD analysis project Ga0209562, IMG submission 187399) | Marine gutless worms symbiont microbial communities from Max Planck institute for Marine Microbiology, Germany - Olavius vacuus BELIZE.2... | ecosystem: Host-associated > Annelida >... | reverse complement strand
TATCGAGCCCGACCAACAAAGTGAAAGCACGGCGAAATCGTCTTAACGCGACATGCCGCAAGCTCTTATCGAGCTGAATAATATTCCCAATAGTATTAGAAGTAGGTCTTAACGCGACATGCCGCAAGCTCTTATCGAGCATGCTTCGTCTCCGCTCAGCAACCATGTAAGTCTTAACGCGACATGCCGCAAGCTCTTATCGAGCGTTCATAAATTCTGTTCACGAATTGGATAATGTCTTAACGCGACATGCCGCAAGCTCTTATCGAGCATGCTTCGTCTCCGCTCAGCAACCATGTAAGTCTTAACGCGACATGCCGCAAGCTCTTATCGAGCAGGCAACATTCGTTGGTGCAACAGTAATTTAGTCTTAACGCGACATGCCGCAAGCTCTTATCGAGCGGAGTATAATCGTGAAAAATTTAAATATTAGTCTTAACGCGACATGCCGCAAGCTCTTATCGAGCCGATTGTGTTGGTTTACGCATTGCTACTATTTAGTCTTAACGCGACATGCCGCAAGCTCTTATCGAGCACATCCAATTTTAACACAAATACTGGCGCTATTTACAAGCAAGCTTTTGAACGACCCCTGTGGATAACTTTTAATTTCACTCATTTTTAAAGGGGGTCGTTCAAAGCCCCGAAATAATTGACGATTAGCCATATTGCTTTATGGAAAATTTATACTGATTTACTATAATAAATACTATTTCGCTAGTTTGTTAAAAAATCATTAAATCATTAATTGATATAACAAATCTTTGTCTTTGTTTAGTTTGATTTTTGTTGGTTTATGCAAACTAAATAATTAAATTTCAATACTCTACTAGATCATAGGTAATTACAATAATATCTATTAAAGAAAATTAATTCTATTTGTTAAAGAGCTATTCAAGGTATTTAATTTTTTAATAATTTTTTTAAATTATTAAATAAATTATCATCATTTTTAACAATTTTTATTAGATTTAATTGATTGGCATATTGCAAAAAATCATTATTCTCCACAATTTCTGGATTTCTCACACAAATTACTTCTGCGGTTAACCCCCCAAAATTTTGAGCATAAAATAAATCTAATCGAATCAGACTTCGTTCACGATTTTTCAATGCTTTATTAATTTTTGTAAAGACATTATTAAATTTACTATTAGCATTATTAAAACTATAATTAACATATTGGTCATTAATTGCTTTTTTTAGTATATTAAAATGATCTACCTCGTTTTTACAATCAACCAGCCATAATTTGCCATTATGAATAAAAATTAAATCTTGTTCTTGATCGGTTTCCCACCCTCCTTCAATGACTCTTGGCATTTGTAATTTTAAACCTTTATATATAACTTTTACACCACATTTTAATAAGCATAGCGAAGTGAAATATTCTAATCCATCGCCAATATTTAGAATTGCTGGAGGTTTGAATTTATCAATATATTCATTAAATACTTTAACTATTTCGTTACTAATTTTTACTGATGTTGCTTTTGGATTATTAATAATTCTTTTGGCATAACGATATTCACCAATTAACTCATTAATATTTTTATTTATTAATTTTTCTAAAGGTTTAATTTTTTCGAAATCACTATTAATTATTAAGTTACCATCTACTAGGTGACAACGAATAATATCTAAGGGATCTATATCATCACAAATTTTAGGATCTAATGGCTCTGAAGTAAAATCATCAGATTTATGTTGATAATGAATAAATTGATTACCTCTTTCTAAATAACATGCATCAACTTTATTTTTAGCTTGTTGAAAGGCAGAAAGGGTCATTAATTTATTACCATTGGTTATATTAATAATTGCTTGAGCTTGATTTTGACAATAATCTTCAATGATTTTTTGGAAATCCTGGTCAAGAGCTGATTTATTATTGTGATTAATTTCTCTCAATTCAGTAAAATCTTTATTTTCATATATTCTATTAAAGAACTCTTTTAGTCTTTCAGCAGGAATTTTTGATTCCTCTTCATGATCACCTTGGCTATAAAGTAAGACTATTTTTTTGATATCTTTTTTTAATGTATCTTTTAAATATTTCCATACCAAAGTATCTTTTAAATATTTCCATACCAAAAACTGGGGCATAACCTGTCGGCTAACAATAGATATTAATATCATCTATTTAAGCTTTTACGATGATATATTTGATAATCTGCCATAGCCAACATTTACCCTTGCGCCTAAACCTACCTTAGATAAGGCTAGAGTCATTAAATCAAATACAAAGTTAGCATATCTAGTTTTTTGAAGACAATCGTATCTTTCAATGAAATCAATATAAATATCAAAATTACCGGTAATGGCAATTTGAGTTATGGGAACTGGATCATCAAAATCAGTAGCTTCTACATAACCTTTACTATCATAATATTTTTTATGATGAACAGTTTCAACTTCTAAAGTAAGAGGCGATTTATTTGGTGAATTTGGATCCCACCATGAATCATAAATTATTAAATCTCCAGCTTGACCTTGGTCATTTGTGTCGTTTTTATCTTTTTCACGACCAAACAATTTAAAAATTGCCTTTTCCCATTCTTCTTTATCGTGATTTTCATAATGTTTAATTTTTTTGAGAGCAAGGGCACGAATTGCTCCTTTGAGAGCCTCACCTCTTATAAATGGTAAACCAAACAAATTATGAAGGGCGACTGAGGTTTCTATTACACTAGCATCACCAAGTCCGGTTAATAGACTACCTTTAATTTGATAACTTTTTAAAAATTTATCTAGATGTTTATTATTTTTTTTTAAGGTATTGTAATATAGCAGGTAGGCTGATTTATATTCCTGGCTTTTTGCTACAATTTTTGCTTGCTCAATCACTTTCTTTAATAACCTTGATTTTGCATCTTTATTAGGGTATATATCTGAAAAACCATATCGTAGTAACAAAGATGGATGATTAGCTTCAATTTGGTTTTTATTCCAACGATATCTCAATTTAATCTCCCGTTTACAAATCTTTATCTAATACACTTTGACTAAATCGTTTTATCCATTGCGCACTCTCTAAAGCAATTTTGGATGCAATTAAATAATTATCATCAGATATTTGAATTCTATTTATGGTTTCAGCCTTTTCAAGTTTGTTTAAATTTCCTTTCCATTTCTTATTTTGATCATATAAAATTACAAATTTGTATAATTGAGGAAAAACTTGTTGAGAAGAGCAAAGTAATGCTTTAAATAGTTGTAAGGCAGCATTTCTTTGCTTGATATTATTATCTTTATCAGTAAAAAGATTTAATAAGTAAATCAAAGTGGAATACAATCCATTATTGAATAGTAGCGCTGGTAGTTTTAATGCATATGAGGAGAATTCAGAAACATAATCTTCATCTTGAACAGAAACTACATTGTCAAAACAAGTTTGTGATAGCTGTATATGATACGATTCTTTCATGATTCGCTAACGATAAATTCAATTAATCCTCTACCTACACTTGCTTTTCCACCAATTTGTAATTGGGTAGATTTTAAATCACTTAAAGCATCTTCGGCTTTACGCTTCTCTGATTCATTTCCATTTTGCCATAATTCTTGAGCACCGATATTCCCCCAAAATAAGGTCATTGATGGAATTGCTTCTTCATACCAAAGAGCTTGATCAGTTGCCATACGATTATCATCAAGTCGATTCCTTGCACGAACATCCATTGCATGAACACTAAAATAACTTAAAACATCATCACTTACAATGCTTAAACGCTTGATAAAGTCATCTTTAAAACTCGAAACATTTTTCCAATATAAATTTGCAAAAATTTTGGCTATATTTTCCCTTAGAACTTCTTGATCTTCTAAATTTAGAAAATATAATTCTCCAACTATCGCATTTTTTTTATTATTATTATCTTGAAATAGAACATGATTTGCGGCGATAATTTGTTCATCTGAAATCTTAATATTTTCAATTTCTTTACTTATTTCATTTGGTAAATTATTAAAAAAACAATTGAGCAGAAAAGGTGAAGTTACCCAAACAAACAATCCTTTTCCCGAAGCTACTGGTAACGCTAAAATTTGAGCATCCTGAGGAGATAGTATCCCCTGACTTGAACCATCTTTGGGTCCAAAATCCTCATAAATATTTTTATTGTTATTTTCCTTAGCATTTTGTCGTAGAATTCCTTTTAGTGATGAGCCAGTTAATATTGGTAAATTATTTACACTATTTCTGGCAATAGGCACATCGATAAATCCTTCACCTTTACCGATACCTAAACAAGTAGGAGTGATAGTTCGAATTAAATAATTTTTGCTTTTTTTGTTTGTATTTGTCATAATCAACCTTTACAATTTTTTATTTAACACCCCATAATGCTAAGCCAAAACCATCTCGACTATATGTTTCAGAACATATTGATTTCAACCAATAATCACTAATTTTACTAATTTTTTTACCGTTTTGATTTTTATCTTTTTTTAGAATTTTAAGCCAATATACTGAACCTGCAGGCACTAGACGCAAAGCAGACTTTTCTTGGTATTTATTCCTATTTTCTTTTCTTATACTATACCCTGAGTAGCCAATCCAACGATCAATAACTGCAGAAATTATTTCAAATTCCCAATTATTGTCTCCAATGATTGAGCCTTTTAAAGTTTCTGGATCTAAGTTATCCGGTAAAAAGCCATTTTTAAAAAATGCAGGTGTAGCTAATATTAACCTAATAATATCATTTTCTTGACATTCGTCCAATTTTTCTTTTAAATTTTTTGCAATAGAGAATTGGTTTGCCTGTGAATTAATTATTTTTACTGTTCTACCATCTGCACCTAATCGAACATTACAGTTATTAAGATTACTTAGATATTCTGAATTATCTTGTTGATTTTCTTTTACTCGAACTAATAATCCAAATTGATATTTATTTGTATAAGTTTTTTTAATATTCGGAGAAAAATCAATGTTTAGACTTTGAAAAAGCTTACCCTCTTCTGCAGATAGTGTTTTAGGGTTAATTCCAACATGAGTTTTGATTTCATATTTTAACTTTTTAATACCTAGCCCTTCAGCACTATAAAGTTCACTACCCATCAACCAATTGTTCATTTTTTCTTTTTCCCAAAAAATTGGTCCTTCTGCGGGCTTTACATTATTTTTTGATAATGCAGGTAAAAATTTTGAAAAATTTATGTTTTCACCCCCATCAATGCCTTCATTATTATCATCTATCTCGCTAGGAGAGAGTTTATTTATCAATATTTTAGGTTCTTTATCAGGTTCTCGTTTTTCAGCATGGTAAATAGCATCAGCTGGTTTTTGGAAATATAATTTTGGTTGATCATATTTACCTACCTGCCAAGAACTTAATAATGCTCCTTCTATTTGAACTTTATTTCTTAAATTTTCAGGGGTATTTTGATTATTGAATTGCCAATTTGTTTGATCTACATATGCAGATCTAATTGCTCCTGCAACTGTTGCAGGTATTGGAAAAGTATAACCATTAGCACCCCCTCCATCATCCAGACTTCCAAAAGGTAAACCCGAACGAAAAATTAATGGGCTTCTAGGTTCTAGTAAGAATTCTTGTTGTTTTGTTTCATTTGACATATCTGATTTATTTCAAAATTAAAAGTTATGTTGAAAGCTCATTATCTAAGCTAGGTTTTGGGGCATTTTTTTCCCCCGAATGTTTTGAAAGCCATCTAGCTGCTAACATTTCATTGGCTAGGGTTTCAATACCTGATTTTGCATGTGATATATTTACAAAACGTAAATCAATTGATGATTTTGCTCTTCTTAAAAATATTCGATTTACCTCATACATTAATGCTTTTCCATTTAAATAATTTGTTAAATTTAACATATCATAAGGAGTGCTTTTAGATAATAGATCATTTTCAAAATAGCTTATCCATTCTTCCATTCTGGTAGAAAAATTTTTAAATGTATCTTGAACTTTATCTCCGGTGAAAAGTTTATCATTATCCCATTTCCCAGTTACTAAAATACTACCTCCAGATCGAGGTTGAATATTTAAAGCTAAACCATTTCTAGGTGTGTTTTCGCTTCTCTGATTTTTAGCAATTCTTTCTGCAAACTTAGCATTCTCGCGTAATGTATTTAATGGCTCTAAAACATGCTGATAGGCAATACCTACTGATAAAGAAGGTTTAGATGATGTTGAGTTATCTTGGGATAAATTGCAATTGTTATTTATAGTTGCGGAAAATATTTCTGCCAATTTTTTTGCACATTCGATAGCGTTTGCTACAGGCAGTAATCCTAGCACATCATCACCACCGGTGTAAATACAAGCACCGTTATACTTTTTGATTATCTTACGAGCTTCTTCGGTAAATTTAATCAAAGCGCTCGATATTAGTTGCTGTTCTTCAATGTTTTCCGCTTTATTAAGTAATTCTCCCATATAATCACCATCTGCTTGAAGAAGAGCAATGTATAGGCTATCATCAGGGATATCTTGATTTTTTATAATATCAGATATTTTATTTAATGCATCAGAAAAATCTTTGTATTTTTCATCTTGTGTCCCATCTTCCTTCAATTTCTTTAGTTCTAGTTTTGCTACCTCAATTCGGCTTCTTATAAGATATTCACAGTCATAAGGGAATTTATCTTCTTCATTAAACTTACTACCAATTTTGGGTTCTTGTTCACAAATTATTTTATAATGCTTCTTAAGATCTTCTAATATACAATCAGATAGTTTTTCCAACCATGGATGTAATGCAATTCTGGCAACTGCTTTAAAAGGTCTACTTTTGCCTAAAACTCGTTTAATTAAACTCAATGCATCTAATTCTTCGTTTTTATCAATTTGATATTTTGAGCGAAAAGTAACTTGTTTAGGATTATCTCGTTTAAAAACAGATAATAATCCTGGATTAAGAGAAGATTTTAAAATTCCTTGGTTAGGACTTCCAGAGTTTTGCGAAAAATCACGTAAAGCCTTTCTACCAGCTAATAATTGTTGCGCTCTTTCATTGGCTTCTTTGAATGATTTTATTTTATTTTCATTATTGCCATTTAGATTAAATGCAACCCAAGAAGAATAACATTCCAAACCATCGTTTATTTGGGCATCAAATATATTATTATCAATACATTGGGGATCAATTTTATTTATTTCATTTATACATTCTTTTCCAAATTTTATTAAACGATCTTTAGCTATTTTTTTTATCTCTTTTACAAATTCTGCTACTTCACCATTTGTTTTATTTTCGAGAACAAAAGTAATTTTATTTGAAACAGGAATACCAACTTTTGGTAAATTAGCAATATTAAGATTGGGTAAAACCAGTTTATGTTTTTCTTCCAATATAAATATTGCAGATTCTCGTGCAATTTCTGAAAGAATATATGAGCCATACCATAAATCTCGGGTTTTGCGAGCAGCAGAAATAAAACTTTGAACAGGACCAAAGGTTAAAAGCACAAGCCAGGTTTTATTATTCATTTCAGTCAATTACTATATATCATTTTTAAAATAATTTAGAAATGAAGAAATTGGATATGTAACATTTGGTCTAGGTTTTGTTCCAATTGAATAATTTACATATGGATGTTGCATCGGCTTAAGCTCAGATGCGACATCTTTTCGAATTTTTTGATCTCTTGGCCACCAATCACTATTATTTGTAAAATTTGCTCCGGCACCCTCGGTTTTAACAGACATAACCCAAATATGCTTATTTGGTAAAAGTAAGGCAGCAGGTTGCCATGAGTTTCCATTCCAGTATGGTATTAAAAATACCGGACTTGCTAAACGATTTGAATGTTGTGGAAGAAGATTTTTAGTAGCTGGGTCTAAATTTGGATTGATTTCATTATATTTATTATGAATAAATTTAAAAGTTATTGGAAGTCCAAAAGATGCACGCGGAAATAGATTATCGGATATTTTTAATACTGGATGATTAGGTTTATGTCTATTGAGAGATTGCTTTGTTTTGTTTCTAATAATATCTGCTTCCGGCCAAAAGCTTCTCTTAGGTATTTTTCCTTCAAAATTTCTACCTATTCTACCTTGCCTGAAATCTCTAAGTTTTGCAATTGCATAATCCCACATCTCAAGTGGTTCTTTTGATGTTCTACTAGATAAGATTAAGTGGCAACTTGCTTTCCTAGCATCATCTATAGATATTGAATCAATATTCTTAAATTCAATATCAGAATTCTCTTTAACTTTAACCTTTACTTTACCTAATCCACGCCGAGTTCGGGATCCAAATCCATCAAAACTTACCCACCATCGCATAGTTTCTTTAATTTCATTAACAAAATCTCTTTTATTTTGTTCTCCAATATTGATATTGAGAATTAAATTGGAAGATGCTCCTTCCTTAATTAATTCCTTTGGAGGAATATAATTTCCACGAGCTATTTTCCATTTTTGAATCCCTGATACTAAAGTATCGTAATTATTTACATTAATTTGAGATTTACCTTGCACATCAGCAGGAAATAAAGCATAGTCAGGGTATTTAAATTTATTTATCCAATCTAATTTTTTTTTATTATTTCTATTAGATACTTTTGGTTCTTTATAACTAATGTTATCAATATCTTTAATATTATAAAATTTGATTTTTAATCTATTAAGTTTCGCAAGATTTTTATTGGTATTTTCATTTTTCGAATCCCCACCAAATAGTTCAGCTTCAGCTTGATATAGTTCATTCCCATTAATTCCTTTCTTTACTCCCGTAAATGCTCCTGCTTTAGCTAAAAGCCGCCACCAAAACCTTAATTTTCCTCGTAAGGCTTTTTCTCGAAATGGATGATTTTTATCCGGCTCGCCTGCCTCGACGCCTCCACCCATCATAGGAGTTACTAAAGTAATTAAATATTTTAATTCTTTGGTTTGTGAACTATCTATAGAAGTTTCTAAGAAAGTATCAACTTTTACTTGGTTATCAAGAATTTGTAATGGTTGATTCATAATATTATTGTCTTGGTAAATCATCTTCAAAAGTAATCTCAATATTATCTACAAGTTGATAGGATGAGGGATTTTTACCAACAGATAATATTTCAAACTTTTGACATAGTAACCGACCTAAAGCACTTTTTAATCTTTTGTTAGCATCAGTTCGTCGAGGTGAAAAAAATTTGTTGCGTGCCTTGATTAATGCATCTTTGTCATCAGAATTTTTTAAATCGGATAAATTGAATCCTTGATTGCCTCCAAAAATATTTTGACTTTTTCCAGTTAGTGAATCTTCAATTTTAGTAATCTCATCAATTGGTCGTTTGTCGTGATTACTACCTCCTGGCGTAATTATTTTTGCATATTTTGTAAAATCTTCGCACATCTCATCGGTAGGTTGTGCGGTAAGATATTTTCCTAATAGATGTAACTTGCATATCGCATAATATGTTTGCAATTCATTAGGGGCAAAATCAATTTTAATTCCATTACAAGCACAAATACCATTTCTAGTATTAAATATAACCTTGGGAATTTCATCGGTATAAATTGCATTATTTATTTCTTCTACTAATGATTCCAATATATTTTTCTTTTTCGCAATCTGATTAGTTGTTAATATTTGATTTTTACCCAACAACTGATTTGTACAAATAAATGGTATTTGAGCAAGCATAATTTTTACTGAGGCGGCAGGTATGGCTTGTTCGTTTCCATCATTTTCTAGGACATAATAATTATTAGTTAAAATATCTGGATAGAAAAAAGACGGATCGTTTTCTAAAAGAGGTTCGGAAATTATTACATGCGATAGTCGATCTTGAAATCTACCACAAAGTGTTAGTGCCAAACCCGCAAGATAACTCATAGATTTTCTTCCACCTGCTATATTCACATTTACGGCAGAATTATCATCACTACAATATTTAACTAATACTTCAACTAATAAATTACCAAGTGAAAGTAAAGATGCTTCATTATGAACATCATCACAAGGTTTATCATTAACTGTAACAATATGTTTAATAATATTTTTATAAGTTAGATGCTCTAAACTATCCTTAGTAACATTTGGAATTTTGCGTTTAACTAGATCCTCTATACATGATTCATACCTACATTCATTACCTAATTTATCGTCTAACCCTCCTTTGTCGGTAAGGCCCATTTGAGTTGTAATTATTACAACCTTAGTTGGAATAAAAGGTTTATCAGAATTAATTAACCCATGAATACATTCAGTAACTACTTGAGGAGTTAATCCACAAACAATAATTAAAATTCGTTTTGGATATTTTTCAGGTGAAGCGGGATTAAGAAAAAGATTTTTTGAAGATTTATGTTTCTGCTTTTGCGTTGCCATATTTTTTTTATTTTAAAGTTTAAAAAAAATCTTTGAAAACTCAACAAATTATAATATAAAAAAATAAAATAAGAATCTAACTATATTTTTCTAGTATCGAAAATGTATAACCAATCTTTTCGATTTCAGCTTGACTTAAAATTGTATTTTCAGGAGGTCTTTTTTTTAATTTAAAAACAATTGCAGATTCTCCTGATTTTTGCCTCCAACTTATACGATTTACTGGACAATTAATATTCAGTGCTTTAGATATTACATTTGCAGTAGGTTCATGTCCTATTGCACTTTTAAATCTATTTTTTTTAATTAGCTTTTTAACTTCCGATACAGATATTGGTGAAAGGCAAAAATTACCATAACTGGTAACAATAGGAGCATTTAGTAATACTAATGAATGCTTTATTTCAGTCTGTAAATTTTTTTTATGTTTTTTCATTTGCATTTGAAGATAATACTAATATTTATTTTTATAAAAGCTTTGCCTATTCAATTTATCAAAATCCCATTTATTTTGATATCTTTTAGTTCGATAAAAAATAGTTTCGTTAATTTGATAAGATTTATTTTTAACTAATTTAAACTGGTTAACATGGGTATTTATATTAGTTTTATCTAGGGGTAGGGATATATTTATAACTTTAGTAGTTTTGGTGTGCTTTGCATTTTGATTTATATATGCAAAATATTTTTGTGAGACTTTTTTACTACGATTTACACAGGCTTTATTAAAATTTTTACAAGACAAATTAATTTTATCAATTACCATATTATTTATTTTAGTAACACATTTACGCTTGCATTTATTATTTATATTTATAACAAATGGTGGATTAGTTGAGTTAGTTTTTTTATTTCTTGGGGGACTTGGTTGTTCGGGAGCTATTTCACTACATTCTCCAAAATAACATGGTGCTGCAAATGCTGATTGAATAAACAACAACATAAAAAATATCACTTTTTGAAATCTCATTTAAATTTTTTTAAAATTATTTTTGCACCATGCCAAGCAGCTTCTTCAAAGGTAATACTGTTTTCCCATAGTTTCATACCTGTTTTAACTGCTAGAGACCTTTCGCTTGGAGTCCCATGAAAATTAGCAAGCCAGTATCTGTAGCTACCAATAGAAGTCATAAACTTTACAAAAGTATGGGTATTGATATTTGGTCTTATAGATTTTATATATTGAATAAAGTATCCTGCAATTAAATCAGCGTGTAATTCAGTTAATTTACTAGTTGGATATTTTTTCAGGAATGAATAGTTTATGCTTCCAAAAAATTGATGGATATGAGCAAATTCATGTGCACATATACCTAAAACGGTGATATCTCCACCCATTCCCAAGGACATAATTTTTTTTAAATAATCTAAACCAAAAAAAACACTTCCCTTGGTTCCTTTAATTGTTGTATAAGTAGATGCACTAGCATTCATAAAATTATATGCATAAGTAAAACTAGGTTCTACATTAAAGGTATTTGCAAGCCGAACTAATTGCCTACCTAAGGCGCGATCAAAATATTGATCTCCCGAAACAGGAACTGTTTTAATCTTTTTTGAAGAGAAAGTGAATGTATTGTGATTATTTAAAAGCCTATAAACCTCATCATTAGAAATAATACAACCGTTATTTACTATATTTTTAGTTAATGCATTCTTCCAAGTAAATAAAGCACATAATGAGCATCCGATAAATCGGCGGCGGTTGGTATTGGTTATTTGTTTCATTTTCTTCCAATTATTTTTGAAAGAATTTTATAAAGAAAAGTTAATTAAATAATTTTGACAAGCTTGGCAAATTAAATTAATTAGTTTTTCAATAATACTTACTACATCAAATAACTAATAATTAATAATTTAGAAAAGGCGTAATTTTAAAAACTTTTTGACAACTATATTTTTTAGAATCCAGTATTCTTATCACCAATTTTTTAAGTATTTCAATTTTTAGATATCTTTTTATTTGATATCTGAAAACCAAAAAACAAAAAGAAAAAAAACGCGACATGCCGCAAGCTCTTATCGAGCATGCTTCGTCTCCGCTCAGCAACCATGTAAGTCTTAACGCGACATGCCGCAAGCTCTTATCGAGCATGCTTCGTCTCCGCTCAGCAACCATGTAAGTCTTAACGCGACATGCCGCAAGCTCTTATCGAGCCAATTGGGGATGGTGATGCCAAAAAAAACTAGTCTTAACGCGACATGCCGCAAGCTCTTATCGAGCAAGCTGATGTATTTATAGATGCTATCAAAAAGTCTTAACGCGACATGCCGCAAGCTCTTATCGAGCTTATGCGCAGAATTAATGTTATTGAAATTGTCTTAACGCGACATGCCGCAAGCTCTTATCGAGCACATCCAATTTTAACACAAATACTGGCGCTATTTACAAGCAAGCTTTTGAACGACCCCTGTGGATAACTTTTAATTTCACTCATTTTTAAAGGGGGTCGTTCAAAGTGTTGATATAGTTGATACAAAATGATGATTAAAAATAAAAACTTATTAGCTATTTTTTGACTTAATATACATATGCAAAACAATCATCTCGATCAATCATTTCTTTGCCAATAACTATAGTCCTTGTAGCACTATAAATTCGATAAATTTTTAAAGATCCGGTTTTAATATTTAAACGTTTTAAATCATTAACAAGTAATATTTTACTACTTCGGGTAAGTTTACATTCAAATACACTTTTTTGAGCACGAAATCCATAACCTTTTAGAATTCTTTCTACTCGGGTTCGTTCTCGGTCATCTGAGATGTCGTAACAAACTAAATATTCCGGTGCCTCTTTCATTTTTAAATTATTTCATAAAAAATTAATTTATCAATTTACTTAAATTAATTAAAAAAATCAATACTTTTTGCTAGTAATTATTTTCTATTAGTATTTATTTACCATTGATGTAGCCAAAAAGGACTCCCTTTGTTTGTAACTAAGTTTCGAAAAGCCCTAATCTGGGCTAATAAAGCATCTCTTAATATAATTCCACCAATCCTTTCGCCCATCACTTTTTCAAATTCATTAATATAACAATTAATTGCTGAGCGACTTAGCCAATAACCCTTTTTCCCTCTTTGGTCAAAATCGTTAGGTGTAATTTGATTTCTATTAATTAATCTTAAAACCAAACGATCTACATGACAGCGAAAAGGTTCTTGAAAATCAGCAACCAGAGTTTCATAATCATCTTTACCATCATGTAATATACCTAAATAGGGGTTTAATCCATGAGCACGAAGTAGAGCATTTATTCTTGTGTATAATAGATAATACCCAAAATTTAACATTGAATTTAATCGATCAACACCGCCTCTTTCACGTCGTTTAGATTTAAAGCAAGGTTTGGCAACTAATATTTGAGTTTGTATCCATTTAAAATTTACTCTAGCTGCTACTCCTTCAGCTCCTCGTAAAGAGGCCATTGAGCTGGCATTCATTGCTGTATGCTTAGCATTTTCTAATTGTGAGATAAAAGTAGAATTTATCTGCTCATGTCGATTGAGCATAAGTGATAATGTATTATTTATCTTAGCAACTACAAATTCTTTGGCATAATCAATTCGAATAAAGTCACTTAATTTATTATACCATTCACCATGCATTGTTGCAGCTTTATGAAACTTTCTTGAATCAGGAGTAATAACTGCAATTTGATAACCACTTTCTAAAGCCATTGAAATCGGTATTGCAAATCGAGCACATTTTTCTAATAATGCAGTAGATACAGTTGAACGACCTAAAATAATTATTTCGGATATTCGCCTAAGAGGAAAGTTTTCCAAAAGTTTGCCATTACGACGAATTTCAATTGAATCTCCATTAATACCTAAATTTAAATATGATTCGGTAAGAATTAATGGTTTTTTTTGAGCAGCTAAAGTTTGAATTGGATCTTCAATTTCAAAATTATTAAAATGCTCACCAAGATAATCAAAACCTTTTGAAATTTCAATAATTATTGTTTTTTGAGTATTTAGCTTTAATCCTAATCCGCCAACAGATTTTAATAAGTCATCTAGAGCATTTTCTGCTTCTACTTTTGATCGTGTAAGTATTAAAATATCATCTGCATATCGAATTGCCCGAAAAGCACCATCTTCAAATTTTCGATCAAGTTTATCAAGATATAAATTAGTTAATAAAGGTGATAAAGGACTACCTTGAGCTAGTCCTTTAGAACGTTTATATATTTTATCGTCTAGTTTATATGAAGTTTTAACAAATGCTTTAATCAAATAAAGCATATTAATATCTGCAAGTGGTATCCAATTATCCAAACATTTTAATAATTGAGTATGATTAATTGTTGGGAAAAACTGTTCGATGTCGGTGCGCAATGCAAATTGAAATCCCTGTCTAATGCATTCTCGAATTTTTTTAGCAGCATCTGCACGAGATCGTCCTGGACGAAAACCTATAGAAGTTTCTGATAATGTTGAATCTAAATTGTCAGTTAAAATTTTCAGTAAATGTTGTTGTGCTATTAGATCAAAAGGGTGAAAACGTTCAACTAATCGTCCCTCACTGTTATCTTTACGGATAATACTTGCTTCAGATGGATGGGATGGAAATTCATTGTTCATCAATTTATTGAGAATTAAGTCAGTAATATCTTCGTCTGACATAGGTTTATCATCACTAAATATTGTAATAACATCATTTTCCTGTAATGTTCGATTCACTATCGTAGCAAGCTGCTTACGATTTCTAATTTTGTGATCAAAAAAAGACCTAGAAGGTGTGACTAGTTTAAAATGTCCCCACCCAGTCAAGGAGGGTTTTGTAGCAAGATGAAGCGATTCCAAAATACGTAAAACTTGTAGTAAACGTGATGATGCTCCTCGAAGATAGATAATACCTCTTCGCCCAATTATTTTGGGATTGTTAAGATCCGAATCCTTACGGCTTTTACCAATATTTTGCGAGTTGGAAAAATTTTTAGACTCACTTCGTTTCCAAAGATGAACCAATAAGGTTAAATTTTTAGGTTTATCTTTGATTTTTGCATCAAATCCAAATAGCTGTTGAAAACGATTATTTATCAATAATAATAGAACCTGACCATTAAATGGTGAATGTTGAGGTAAAAGAGGTAAAATGGTTTGAAAGTTCAATCCAACTTCTTCATTCGAATTATCAATATTTTCAGATATATCTATGCTTTGTTTTATTGGTTTTGAAATACTCTCGATTGACCAACTATGGTGAGATTGAGAATCATTTTGATGAAGTTTCTCAATCAATACATTTGCAGACTTTTTCGTGCCTACCCATGAAAGATCAATATCTAATACCTGTTGTGGACGGAGCTTTTCAATATATTGAAGATTTTCTAAAGGGGAATGAAAGGCAATTCGGTGACCAAAATCTTTTTGTAATCTATATAAATAACCTCTAACTGAATAAATCGCAAATGCACTAGATTTTAAATTTGAACCAGTTTTGGTATATCTAATTTTAATTGATACCGTATACCATTGAATAACCACAATTTAATAATTTATTTTAAAATGATTTATGAATGAATCATCTGAAGCAAATATAAATAGCAAATATTGAGTTACTTTCGATAGAATTATAATGTAAGAGAATACTTAGAAATTATAAAAAATCTCTAATTGGTAAATAAAGATTAAATATAAGTTTAATTCTCTATGAGAAACTGAAAAAATTATTCTTCATAAATTTTAAGAATATACAAAAAAGTGTATCAGTTGGATTTTTGATATTTCGACGAATTTGTGAAACTTAGCTACTAAAAAATTTTAGGGTCAAGATAACTTTAAGGGTTTTTTTGAAAAAATTTAGTAAAAACTTATAGATATTTTTGTATTTCATATTGAATCTAATTTCAGATTCTTTTAGATGATAATAGAAGTGATTTTTTCTAATACCTCTAACTTTACAATATCCCCAGAAGCTTTCAATACCATTTAGATG
>Ga0209562_1000346_pt1 | contig 16247 bp, 11 predicted proteins | sample WorMetvacBELIZE2_FD_187399 | JGI IMG/M metagenome (GOLD analysis project Ga0209562, IMG submission 187399) | Marine gutless worms symbiont microbial communities from Max Planck institute for Marine Microbiology, Germany - Olavius vacuus BELIZE.2... | ecosystem: Host-associated > Annelida >... | reverse complement strand
TAGGAAATCTGACAAGAGTGACAAGGATTAAGGCTAGATTAGTGCTATTTACTGATCGAAACAAAAAGAATACCGGCTTGGCCGAATATTTCAGATCGATCTGCTACCCCCCGTGAACGCGTACCTGGATTCAATTAAACGCTGATCAGTCGCACATAGTGTCGATAAGTTGATATAAAATGAAACGAACTGAGTGTGCTTGTATCTATTGATTCTTTGAGAAAACAAAGATATGTTTTTGCCAAACCTAAGACCGTTGCATAACCTCTGGTTAGTCGACTTTATGTGAAAAGCCATAAGAATTCGATTGAGAAATTTGAGATTTGTAATCATCATAAGATGCTCATTACAAATAATTTGGATATATTCCCTCCTTTTCTATTTCCGCTGTGTTACACAGTTTGATAGTCAACGAATCACTCCAAGAGAAGTTATGCGGTGAGAAGTTATGCGGTACCCCCCTAAAATGTAAGACTGCGAGTAAGTAGGATTTTCTGTTAATCTGTTTACACAGAAGATCTACACATGAGGAAAAGCAAGTTAAGTGAGGCCCAAATCGGTATGTTGAGTGAAGCTGCTGCGGGTATTTCACCCAGAGATCTTTGTCGACGATATCAAATATCATTAGCTACATATTACAAGCTAAAAAACAAATATTCTGGAATGACGGTTTCTGATTTAAAAAGATTAAAAGAGCTTGAGGCCGAAAATCGCAGATGAAAAACAATGTATGCGGATATTAGTTTGGACAATAAAATTTTAAAGGCACTGCTTGAAAAAAGTTCCCAGGGCTAACAGACGCCAATTAATTTCTGGCCTGCAACAACGCTATACCATTAGTGTTGTTAGTCGTGCTTGTAAATTAATATCTGTTAGCAAAACTATGATGTACTACAAATCAAAAAAGAAAGCTGGTGATCTTGAGATTTCTCTATTCCTGAAATCGCTTGCAGAATTGCATATACGTTGGGGCTTTGATAAGCTGATGCAAAAAGTTAAATTAGAGAAAAACCTTGGAATCACAAGCGTGTTTATCGAGTTTATTGTAAATTGAAACTAAGCATTCGCATCAAGCCGAAGAAAAGGTTGCCACTAAGACAAACTAAGCCTCTTGTCCAACCGATCAACCCAAACGTTTGTTGGTCGATTGACTTCATGTCAGATGTTTTACGTAATGGCAGGAGGTTTAAAATATTTAATGTAATAGATGATTGTAATAGAGAAGGGTTACTAATCAAACCAAACTATTCTTTGATTGCGAAATAGGGCCTACGAAACAGGTCACTCGACTATTGGACCGGGTTGCTCTGGAACGAGGAACTTATCCAGATGCAGTCAGAGTAGATAATAGACCAGAATGTATTTCAGTAGAATTTAAGGGGTGGGCTGAACAACATCAAGTGCTTGTTCATTACATACAGCCTGGTAGGCCCTCTCAAAACGCTTTGATTGCAAGGTTCAATAGAATGTATCGAGAAGATGTATTGGATATGAATTTGTTTTTTAGTTTGTGTGAAGTGCAGGAGATAACCCACGAATGGTTAAAATCCTATAACGCAGACAGGCCTCATGAATCATTGGGCGGATTGTCGCCAGAGAGGTTTGCTAGACAACGGGCACAACTGCTAGAAAATAATGAAAACATTTGTAAATGAAAGGGTTATAATTTTGCTATTTTCATTAAGCTCGTTCGTTCGCCAGCTTTTGTAAGCGCTCGCTCACGAGCTTTTAACCTTTTTTGGTATGTCTTGTAAAAATTCCTTGCAAAATTAAATGCTCATTACCACCCTGGGAACAGATTCTACTTATGAGTAGTCTTATAAATGGAAGGCTTACACTCAGGCCCTGTTGAAAAATGGGAAGGCAGTGATACAAACCTTCGAAACTGGCCTAAAATAAAATGGCCGATCTACATCATAAATCACTGAAAATAAAAATAATGCAATTTAAAGCCTCCTGTTGAGGATTTAGTGCATATAGACCACTTGCCTCGAAAAATGCCATTTTCTCAACAGGCCCACTCAGTTCGTTTCATTTTACCTCAACTTCCCGATAATTATGTATTACTGATCAGCGTTTAGTTGAATCTAGCAAAGATAGAGACCTCAGGAGAACCTCGGTTTTGTCTTTCCCCCCTAGAAGCGGAACTTTTCATTGATCCTCTTCCCGGGTAAGTCACAGGAGGTCTTTGCGCTCACTTAAAAAATCTGGGTGATTTCCTCCTATTCCTCTCCCTGCATACCTCTGGAGTACGCGCGGCTGATGTATAGGTTCACGGTGGATCAAGCCGCTTTCTTTCACACCTCACTCCGACTCATCGAGCGCTCAAAAGAAGACCTTCTGATGTTCATCCTTGCTTCTTTGAATCAGGCTTACGGGGCTTCATGCATCTGCCGAAATAAGATCGTTGCATAACCTCTGATTGACCAATTTAATGTGAAAAACCTTGAGCATTCAAGCGAAGGGCCCAAAATTTACAGTCTAAGCAAGTTCTTCATTATAAATTGCTTATACATATTTTCCTCTTTTCTATTTTCTTTGTATCAAATGGTTTGGTGATCAACGAACAAGCTCTAAGGGAAGTTATGCAACGGTCTTGAAGCAGATCAGAAATCTCACGATCGTCGGGCCCATACCGACCATGGAAAGACAACTCTTCTCGATGGGTTGTGACTGTACGGTCATCTATTTCGACACCATGAGTCCCCCTAAGAGAGCTATGGATTACCACGACTTAGAAAAGGAAAGAGGAAGCACGATTTTTGCCAAATAGTACGAGCCTTTATTTTGATCCTTACAAGAATTAACATGATCGACATCCCGGAACATGCGGATTTTGCCGGGAAAATTGAATAGGTGCCAGGGATGGCCGACGTGGTGTTGCTCGTGGTGGATATTCAAGAAGGACCCTTGTCACAAATTCGTGGTGCTTTGTCAAAATCTTTAAACATGGGTCTTCTCCCATCGTGGTGCTGAACAAAGTGGATCGTTCCCATGCTGATCCCGACAGGATTCTCACAGAGACGTTCGATCTCTTCGTGGAGTTGGGAGCGAATGATGTTCGATTGGATTTTTCCTGCAGATCTCCCATGCCAAGACATTAACAAAAATTCTTCTCACTCGCGGTTTTACGCTTTTTAGAAGGGGGTACTGGTTAGCAATGGCCCCCACCCCGTGAACGCGTACTCTGATTGGTTGATTTGATGTGAAAAACCTAAAATTTGTAACTACCATAACCGTTTAATTGCAAATGGCTTATACATCTTTCCTTCTTTTTCTATTCCCGTTATGTTGTACAGCTCATTGGTCGACGACAAGCCCTAAGGGAAGTTAGGTAACGGCCTGATACTCTTTTTACATAAAAACATGACAACTTTTCAGTTCTCTGAAATGATTCAATCAACCCTTAAAAAGACACCTTATTTTCTGTCGTCACAGAATTGAATAGATAAATTGTTTAAAATTATAAAAAGTGTGCTATAGGTAAACAAGGAAACACTTCAAGATATGATTTTGTGGTTGACAATCTTGATGATGAAATCAACATGAGGGTTTGTACCTCTTGATGAGAGGAATGGTTTGGTCAGAGTTAAAAGATGAAGGATAGTAGTAGTCAAAGGGCGGGGATGACTATCGTAGATGCGATCGATTGTCTGTCAGACATCGCCAATGTGGATTTAGGGGAGGACAGTCTCCGCCTTGATGCTCAGGGAATCAAAGAGGACCTACGCACCTTCAACCGTTTGCCTGAATTCAAGCAAGAACAGACTATAGACATTGTTCGAGAAACATTCGCTATCGTCTATCGATATTTACAACATCTTTATAGACAGGATAAAAACAGTCTTCAAGGACGTCCCCTGAAGGGGGTGAGGGCTATTATGATTCTTGCGGAAAAGGCCATACATAAGATAGAGACAACAGATAACAAAGATTTTGTCTCTCTCTTTCGAAAGGCTTTTGCAGGCAAAAGACCCAATGAAATTGCACATTATAAAAGGTTGCGTCAATTTTATCTCAACAAATTTGTAAAAAAATTTTATCGTCCTTCCTCTATCTCTGCAGATTTGCCTGAAATACTTGAGGATGATCAACAGTGGACACAAGATCTTCAATATCTAGGCATTGCTGACCTTAAGGTCATTCGAGCCGACTTGGACTATGAACTGTTTTACCTTTCAAAAGAAGATGGTACTCCATTTTTCCGCCGCAATATCCTGAGACATATGAGGCTGGTCAGTGATTTTGACCAAACTTTGCTGCGAGAAGAAGAGGAGTGCACCGATCCTTTTCTGAATATGCATCATCTATGCGATCATGAGACCCATCTATTTGCGAAAAGCATAAAGGAAAGAACGAAAGAAGAACTGAACCAATTTTGTCTGGGAGCGATGAAACATAAGGAACTTCCCATCGTCCGTGAAGTCAATCGTTTGATCATGTCCTTAATGCTTGCTTCCAATCCGTCTCATCTATCTCAAAAAGCGAGTGGAAAAAATTGCTTTGATTATTTTAAAGATTTTCATCGCACATTACGCGATATTTTAGAACAGGCTCCCTACCAACGGTTATTAAAACAACCTTTAGAGACTCTCGACCAGCTATCTTCTGACCTCGTCCGTTTACTACAAGCGTTGAGTTACGCCTTCATTACCCAACGTGGAGCCAAAAAAGGGTGGTCGGAGTTCATCTTTCAATTGATCGAACATAGTTCTTCTCAAAATATCGAAGAATTTTTTCCGGAATTCCTCCCTCCCTCTTCTCTATGTCGTAGGATACTAGAGGCTTACGAATTGATCGCTCATGCCCTCAAAAAACACCCTCAAGGTCCCTTTATGAAGACAGTGGATGCGATGTGCAGTTCGCAGAAAACATATGGTTTTGATCCATTTTCCCAAGATAACTACCCCGAGTGGGCATACACTCTACTCCACCACGATCAGCACATCCATTGTTTACGTTTGCCATGCCCTACTCTTCATGAGCCCATCCACCAAGCGCAAACGAACCCAGAGTTCATTCATTATTTGCATTATTTAGGACGACAGAACACACCCTCTAAACATCTCATGATACACCTGCAGGATCGACAATCGTGGAAATCTTCCGCTCGAACTAAAGCATTAGAAGAATGTTACAAAAGGGTTGAAAACCATCAGCATTTCGTTTTGGTGAATTTTTCTGTGCTCAATCACATGTTCTATCAAGTGAGTTCCCACTTCCCCTCGGACGACTATTGTGAATTTATCAAAAAACTAAAGAAATCGGTGGAAGTAGGAGAAGAAAGTGCCTTTTTCTTCCCACATACTCTCTATCAAGAGAAAATCTTACCCTATTTAGACCCACTTTTTGTTTCCATTCACTCCTATTTTTTTCATAACAAACCACAACTAACGAGACAAGAACGCTTGGATTTTATCATCATCGTCTATCTATTTCTTTCCTTAAAGATGATCGATCTCGTTCAACCCGATCACCTCAGTTTTACTTGCAAAGATGGAGTGGATTTGGGCCCCGCAATGTCCTCTACATTTTATCTATTCATTAAGCTACTAGAAGGACGCGTACTACTAAGTCGAAAAGATCAGCAAACATTCACTTCACTCTTTTCCGTGCCAGCATTTAAAATTCGAGAACGTATGATCCTTCAAAATCCCTTTACCAGAATGATTAGCGCCCTACTCTGTATCGTGCATAGCATGGAAAGACAAGAACAAAATCCTGCCACCTTTTTTGCTCCCCTGTATGGGGAAGGATTTTTACGAGGTTGGCATCTCTCTGAAGAAGATAATTAGGTTACCTTGATAAAGTTGGGCTAAATTTACTCCCTTTCCATCACAACGCTCTTTCAAAGAAACCCTTTTCATAAACGAAGCACCCATACGACGAGCGGTACACACTTGTAGGGAGCCTTCAAGTACGCGTTCACGGAGGTAACAAATAGACCCGAAATATTCGGCCAAGCCGGTATTCTTTTGGTTTCGATCAGTAAATAGCACTAATCTAGCCTTAATCCTTGTCACTCTTGTTAAATTTCCTAAAGAAAGACAAAAAAATTTTTACATACTATGGTTCTTTGGTGTAGGAAGGCTAACTCTAAAGGGCTGGTCCAGATGGTGAAAAAAGAGTTGAGTCAAGAAAAAGAGCATAAAATTCTCTGTTTAGAGAAAAGTCTTACCATCTCAAAGCAAGAGTGTGCTCAGCGGGAAAGAATTAACATAAGACGTTGGTTTTCAAGAAAATAAACTTATATCTGAACAGTTAAATTGGGGACAGATTCGTACGACGCACCCCCCGTGAACGCATACCAAGCTGTATAATACAGCGAAAATAGAAAAAGAGGGAATATGTACAAATTATTTGCAATAAACATCTTATGATGATCAACAAACCTCAGATTTCGCACTCGAATTCTTATGGTTTTTCACATAAAGTCGACCAACTAGAGGGTTATGCAACGGTCTTCTAATTAGTGTCCTGTTGGTATAGAGTATTCAAGTTGATGATGAAGGTGCTTTCAAGCGCTGTAGTTTGTAAAGCTTTAGAATAGCAGGCACAACTTGAGAAGTTTTTCGATCAGATTAGCTGAAAATTCTCCCAGTTGTTAGAAACTAGCCTCGTCTTTCTAGGTTTGACAGTCGATTCCTTTCCAGTTGAAAAGGCTGCCCCATTTTGAAAGGCGTGTCCCGGTCCATATTGGGGCAGATGAGCAAACCTGCCACGCTCTCATTTCGTCTTCTTCTGGAGAATCCGGCAAAGAGAGTGGAATCTCCATTCCGGATAGTAAGGTCGTGACACATTCCGGCTTAGATAAAAACTCAAGTCCCGCCTCGATAGTGCCACACACTGTATCAAACACAGCATCGTCTCCCCAATATCTTTTCAAGAAGCTAACAAGTGTACGCGTTTGAGGACGATCCTGTGAGCGGTTAACACATGTTCTTTGTAACATGGAAAGGGGACACTTTTTAAGATAATGTCCTACAGTTTTCTCGGCATCAACATCTTTTTCTACCTCTCTTCTCCATTCGATCCATCTCATATCTTGCACAATTTCCGCCAATTTAGCCAATGAACTCTTTATCTCCTCTCCATTCATGGTATTCCTCTTGCAACATTTTCTAGCGAGATCGTTTAGGCAATCTAATGGGGGGGTGATCACCCTAATCTGCGCTCTACTACTCCAATTTCCTGCAAAAAACTCATGGATAAGCATGAAGTGATTTTGAATTGACTGAAACACTGCAAAGAGCTGCGATCTCATCTCCTCTTTGATATTTTCAAGCTGTTCACTATCATCACCTGCCTCTTGTATCTTTCTTATAAATGCATTGAGATCGATATGGCAGGGGTAATGCGATGAAGCCGATTGTGGTTTGGTGAAAGAAGATATCCAGGAGGTTAATTCCAGCACAACCTCTTTCGTCGTAAGTGTGGAGGTATCAATACATTCACTTATTTTCTTGTCAGTAGTAGATGAAATAGCCTGCTTAAGGGATTCCTTAAAACTTCGCTTCGCATAATCGAGTTTTGATCTCATGTCCATCTGCAGCACCTTTAGCCCTATCAAAAAGTCACCAGTGGATTTGAGCAGAGGTAAAAAAATTTCTTCCAGGCATGCTCCCTGGTTATATAACGTTTCAACAAAGAGGTAGACCATTTGATTAACCCACGCATTCAAAAACATAGAGTGCTTTACCCTACTCAAGACTCCACTTATGAACTTTCGCAGAGGTCCCGAACATGGTTGAAGGAGAGATTGGGGCACTGGAGTCGAAAAAAAGGGCACTCCCTGTTCCATGAGCTTCAACCTGTAGTAGATAATTTCAGTAAATCCATCAAAAATAGCGCACTGTATAGAGGGGTCCGCAGCAGCCTTTTTCACCCAATCATCTGCTAAATTCCCCACCTTGTCGGGAAGATTGAAAAACATGACACCTTTTTTTAATATAAAAACAAGTAGATAAAAAAATTGTCTGGTCATCTTTTCGACCAGATAGAGCCCACAGGTCGCGGCCAATGCAATCCCCCACTTAGCCCAACGTAATATCACGAAGTGAGACCGGTTCACCCATTCTTGCATCGATTGTTCTGCCCGATTTACCTCTTTATCGAAAAATAATGGTTCAATTGTCTCCTCAATGACTCGGAATAAAATAGCTCTCCAGATTCCCTGTTTCTCTTGCCTGCTTATTGGACCTCGATCTATCCACCGCGCGCATTTCTCCACCCCATTTATGACCTGCTGGTTCCATTTTTCTTGATTTGAGATGAGCGTATATAATTTGCTTAGGAGTTTCTGTAAGATTCCATCTACAATTCGGTGGACTAACCAGGTCCATAATTTAACTGATTTATATAATATCCAATGTTTGTATATTCCCGGAGAATTCTCTCTCATCCACACATCAATTATTTCCCGAAAGCGAGAAAGCGAATCCTCTTCCTCCAATCTTTGCAACCGATCCCAGGGGAATGGTGAAGGTTCTCTCCCCTTTTTTAAAAAATAGGTTGCTATAGCGTGCACAATGCAATAGGTGCTCCCATACTTCACTCGGTTTTTTTGTCTCTCTACCTCCATTTTCCAGGAGAAGGGCTGATGTTGTTCCCCCTCTCTTCTGTTAAACTCATCCAGTCGATTTTGTAAATAAAGCTCACGCAAGACTTCAATTTGTTCATTTTGCACAATATGAAAGATGAGATCGGAAAATTTTGTTAAGCCTTCCACATTTAATGTTCCCATGAAAGATTTATTGATAAATGGTATGACAATATCTCTCACATGAGGTTGTAACCTCGGACGATGACTTCTCCACCAATCGTTGAAATTATCGTTGTTAACCAGGATCGCAAGCTTCTGAAAAAGTGGGTTTGTATTTTTTTCGCTTCCCCATATCAAGGTTGAAAGACATATGAAGAGTTCTCCCCAGGTGGTAGGAGACATATTGTCCCTTATCTCCCGGTAACCTTCACTGATTAGATCGCTATTGATGAGCAGCGAGAATGTTTGCACAGGATCTCCAACAGGTGGTGCGTTCATCTCTTCACCAAGATATCCTAAACGGCGGGCGTTGTTCCAAATTTCGGTAAGCATAATATCATCTTCACTCGATAAAGGGTTATTTTTTCGAGACAGAAAGATGGTGGACAGAGAGAGATTTCTTTGCGTTAAAGGAAAGACACGTGTTGAAATTATCATAAGCCTTTGAAGATCTCGCCAAGGGGAGATGATCTCAGGAACCTGCATTCCTTCCGCCTGTACTTCCTCTGCTTGAGCTTCTTCTGCTTGGGCTTCTTCCGCCTGTACTTCCTCTGCTTGGGCTGCTTCTGCCTGTACTTCCTCTGCTTGGGCTGCTTCTGCCTGTACTTCCTCTGCTTGAGCTTCTTCTGCTTGGGCTTCTTCTACCCTGTTCGGATAGGCAACTAAGGGAGAAAAGCTGGGAAGAATATAGTAATGGCAATGCGGGGCAGACATGAGATCTCCTTTTTTACAATCAGAGGGAAGCGTAACAGGTGCTCTAGATAAAAATCTACTAAAAAAATTAGCGGATTTTGGAGCTATTGTATAATTTTCTATAAAAACCCATTGAAAAATGAAAGGGTATTAGCAAGATTTTTTCGCTTAAGTTTATATGAACACAAAAACAAGGTGTACGCGTTCATGGAGGTAGAAACTATATCCAATTCATCTGATCGCTCTTCATTTGGCTTTTGCGAATTTGGTTTATATCTTGCCCATAGTCAAGTCTTTGCATTAAACATGCTAGAGGCAAATTAAGATTTTCTCAAAGAAACCTTCTCTTATAGGACCGTAATCAATTTTATGTTTAAAGATCACAAAGAAGAATTGTTTATAATGTTTCGCATGCTATTGGCTTACTATTGCGTAGGTTGAAAAAGTGAAGTGTGAATAAAATTTCGCAACATTTTCTCAAAAAGAATTAACGTAAAACGTTAATTCTTCAATAAAATAAACATATAATTGCATGGTTAAGTTGGAGGCAGATTCGTACGACGCGCCCCCCGTGAACGCGTACCTCCTGCTTTGTAGCCAACAAATCACCAATCTTCTGTCAGAAGAAATTCTTTCTAAGAGTCACACAGAGGAACGAAAAACTCTTTCGGTTAAGTTATTCATAACTCTCATTCCCTTGGCGGGGCCTTCCGTTAGATCGAGGCCGTTGCACAACCTTTAACCGTTTGGTTTCATTCAGAAAAATCTAGATATTTTAAAAAAATGAGCTCAAAATTTAAGAATTTTTGGTCGTTTTCGTGTACAAGACCCAAAGATCCGTCCATCGTTTCAGTGTACGCGTTCACGGGGGTAGCAGATCGATCTGAAATATTCGGCCAAGCCGGTATTCTTTTGGTTTCGATCAGTAAATAGCACTAATCTAGCCTTAATCCTTGTCACTCTTGTCAAATTTCCTAAAGGAAGACAAAAAAAATTTTACATACTATGGTTCTTTGGTGTAGGAAGGTTAACTCTAAAAGAGTTGAGTCAAGAAAAAGAGCATAAAATTCTCTGTTTGAAGAAAAGTCTTACCATCTCGAAGCAGGAGTGTGCTCAGTGGGAAGGAAGAGCTGTTCGGTAGAAAGAAAGAGCTGCTCAGCTAGAAGAAGAAAATCAGTCCCTCAAAGAAAAACTTGAGACCAACAGCAGAAACAGTTCTAAACCTCCGTCACAAGATCCTTTTCGTAAGACCGTTGCATAACTTCTCTTGGAGTTCGTCGTCGACTACCAAACTGTGTAATACAGCGGAAATAGAAAAAGAGGAAATATGTTCAAATCATTTGTAATGAATATCTTATGATGATTACAAATCTCGGTTTTCTCACTCGAATTCTTATGGTTTTTCACATAAAGTCGACCAACCAGAGGTTATGCAAAGGTCTTGAATTGGATATAGTCTCTATCCCCGTGAACTCATACCTTAGCTTGCCTTAGTGGCAACCTTTTTTTCGGCTTGATGCGAATGTTTAACTTCAATTTATCATAAATTCGATGAACATGCTTGTGATTCCAAGGTTTTTTCTCTAATTTAATTTTTTGCGTCATCTTATCAAAGCCCCAACGTATATGCAGTTCTGCAAGCGACATCAGAAATAGAGACATCCCAAGATCATCAGCTTTCTTTTTTGATTTGTAGTACACTATAGTTTTGCTAACAAATATGAATTTACAAGTACAACTAACACTAATGGCATGGAGTTGTTGCAGGCCAGAAATTAATTGGTGTCTGTTAACCCTGAGAACTTTTTTTCAAGCACCTCCCTTAAAATTTATTGTTCGAACTAATATCTGCATGCATGGTTTTTTAATCTGCAATTTTCGGCCCCAATCTCTTTTTAATCTTATTAAATCAGAAGCTGTCATTCCATAATATTTATTTTTTATCTTGTAATATGTAGCTAATGATATTTGACATCGTCGACAAAGATCTCTGGGTGAAATACCCACAGCAGCTTCACTCAATATACCGATTATTTGGGCCTCACTTAACTTGCTTTTCTTCATGTGTAAATCTCCTGTGTAAACACATTAACAGAAAATTCTACTTGCCCGAAGTCTTAATTTTAGAATAGAGCTAAGTTGTTATTAAATCGTATGTGTAAAAAGTAGAATAGAAAGAAGAAAAACTGAAAGCCATAAAAATTATTAAAAATCGGTCATCACAGGCTTATTAAAAATAGTATATAATGCGCTTAATATTAAATATAGTTTTTTATTGTGAATATGATATAATAGGGGATCGGACAGTATTAGAAATAAAAATAGGGGAACATTATGTCATCTGTAGATTTTTCAAGACACGTTTTTATTTCAGATTTTCATCAGAGATCGTTAGCGACAGTAGAAGTTGGGCCTTTAGCCTGTCAGACTTGGACAATGGATGGAACTTCATATCTCGTTGAAAGTTCCTTATCGATCAAATTTCGACTTCATTGTTTAATATTTCTCTCTTTTTTATTTGATTCTGTTAAAAAGTTTTTAAACGATTATCTGGAAGATTTAGCAGAAAAATATCGATACAAAGAAGATCTTATTGAAGGCCTCAAAACCTTTAAAGATAGAAGATGCGAACTGGACACTTTTAGGGACGAGCTCAAAAACAATATGTTTGCTCTTCTTTCGCTCAAAGAGGTGGAAAGGGGACTACATGATGCGTTGCTTTCCATACAGAAGTGGAGGGTTGATGGGAAGGATGTATCACGGTTAGGTGGTGAATGGAGAAGAGACTCTGGCTCTTTAAGCCAACACATTTCCTCCGGGCGACCAGCATCCACAGATGACTGTTTACCATCATTGGATTCCGATCCTCAACACATTTCGGCCTTTTCCTCCCATCGTAGTCAAACATCAGCACTCTTTTCTCGATTTTTTGGGGGTAAGGGTAAAAAGGAACTGCTATGTGCTCAGGCAAAAAAATCCATAGAGGGGATAGCGGCATGTGAACCCTTTGCGACTCATGCATGGATTGGTGCAGCTCAGGAGGCTTCTTTCCCAAAAATCTCTGTGAAAAAGGTCAAAGAAACCTCATCACTTCGTGGTCATACTTCTCCCCTCTCAGAGACGGACGAACAAAAGGGGGGTCTAACTTCCAAGCTGTTTGATCTTCTCCTTGATCATCGAGGAAAACCCACGTGCATCCCCATTGCACACCTTTGCCGACAATCAGTAGGGGAGGTAGAACTCAGGCCTATCCAACGTAGTACTTGGATTTTGGATGAGAGGGCCTACCATATTACAAAATCATTCAGAACCGATCTTTCTCTATGCCTTCTAAAGTGGAGCGCCTATTTCTCCTCTTCTTCTCGAACATCCCTGGAGCAAAAGTTAAAAGATTTGAGTCAAGAATATGAAGATAGGATAGGGGATCTAAAGTGGCTGTGTGATGAAATGGAACGTTTTGTAAATCAAGGAGCTCAGATTGAACAGATACAAGCAAGTTACGAACAGGAGATCCACACTATCCTCTCTCTAAAAAATCAGGAGGAACAATTGCATAGCCTGGTATGGTTTATGAAACAAAAGGCTGAGAAATTATATTCCGCGTGCCAAAATGGTTTAACAGAGGGTCAGAAGAAAGTGTTGCAACGAGTTTGTGGTAACCCTAGATCTAAGCTCGAGGATGTGGCAGAGATCGATGAACTGCTTTCACTACTCAAAGTTAAGGAATGTGTCCAAGTTCTTACAGATGCAGAGATGGAACGTTCTCTCTTTAGTAACTATCTCGCTGACTCTTTCCCTACCCTTGCGAGAGTAAGGAATGAGATGACCAAGCATGTAGGGGAGGCTCAACGTTTGATTGAGGAGTTGGCAACAATAGACCTTGTCACTATATCATCTTGGCTGAATGTAATCCGAGAATCTCATTATCCGGAACTATCATATCGTTTCCCTCAGAGGAGATGAACATTAGAGAAAAGTTGGGGAAGTTCCATAGGGATCTTGCGTTCTTCTTCCCTACGATCTGTTTGTGAGAAAGGAGCTATTAGCAAAAAAAGAATCAGGGATTTGTGTGGGGGTCTGTAAGGAAAACAATAAGTCAATAGTATGCAAAATATTATAGACAATTCTTCTTTGTTCGGAATAGAGAGTGCCCTTATGTGGCCGGGATGGCCAAACTGACCCCCTGGTTTTCTACCTGTAGGTCTAGAAGATTGGCTCCTACGAACAGGATCTTGTGACGGAGGAAGGTGCAATTTTGGAACTATTTCTGCTATTGGGTCCCAAGTTTTTCTTTGAGGGCCTGGCTTTCTTTTTCTAGCTGAGCAGCTCTTTCTTCCCACTGAGCACACTCCTGCTTCGAGATGATGAGACTTTTCTCCAAACGGAGAATTTTATGCTCTTTTTCTTGACCAGACCTTTTCTTCACCATCTGGGCCAGCCGTATGCGTTCACGGGGGGGGCGTCGTACGAATTTGCCCCCAATTTAACTGTTCAGTTATAGGTTTATTTTCTTGAAAATCCACGTCTTATGTTAATTCTTTTTGAAAAACGTTGCGAAATTTTGTGCACACCTCGCTTTTTTCAACCTGCGCAATAGTAAGTCAATAGTATGCGAAACATTATAAACAATTCTTTTTTGTGATGTTTGAACACAAAATTGATTACGATCCTACAAGAAAAGGTTTCTTTGAGAATGCCTTAATTTGTCCCTGGAATTTTTAAGGCAAAAACTTGGTTATGAGCCAGATATGAACCAAATTCGCAAAAGCTAAATGAGGAGCGATCGGGTGAATTGGATATAATCTCTACCCCCGTGAACGCATACGGCCAGCCCTTCAGAGTTAACCCTCCTACATCAAAGAATCATAATATGTAAAAAATTTTTTTTGTCTTCCTTTAGGAAATTTGACAAAAGTGACAAGGATTAAGGCTAGGTTAGTGCTATTTATTGATCGAAACCAAAAGAATACCGGCTTGGCCGAATATTTCAGATCGATCTGCTACCTCCCGTGAACGCGTATCCTAATTTCATACAAACAACTACGTTTCTTTTGTACCCATACCAAAATTTACTTTTCTCCTTACATCCCACTCTCGCTTGTTTGTCAGTAGCCATTTTCTTCGCTGTTTTATTGTTAAAAATTTTAAATCCTTTTTCTGCTGCTTCGTCTCGTTCCTTCCATAGATTTGTCTTTGAAAGAATCTATGACGCATCTACAAAACTGAATTCTTCTGCAATGAGTCCTTGTGCTTTCAGCTGAAAGTTGCATTTCCTAAATAATTCAGCCAGTCTTTTTGTCCCAACCTTAGGTCTTAGGTGTGGTCTGGAGTTTTTTCTCTAAGAAAACGCTCAAGTGCTCTATCGCTTAAATTTTCCATCCACTGTAACACGAGAGCCTTAAATCCCGATTCAAAATCGATAACCCTTACGACCTTTATTTTCACAATAATAGCACCTTCAAAGATGCACATAATCTTTCAATATTCACAATACGTAGCAACTTTCGATAAGGGCGATCTTTATATGCTAAATCATCAATGGGTGTCTCAAACATATCTTGCTCCTGTTTTCGTATGGATTTGAACATATAGTATTTGTACTCAATTGCTTATGAACGAATTATACCTCTCAAACTCTTTTATTTTAAATTAGTTTTGAAAAACTTTGTCGACATCTCCCATTTCTCAACAGATCCAGTATGTAATTTTTTTTGTCTTCCTTTAGGAAATTTGACAAGGGTGACAAGAATTAAGGCTCAGTTAGTGCCGTTTACCGGCCATAACCAAAAAAATAGTGGCTTGGCCGAATATTTCGGATCTATTTGCTACCCCCGTGAACGCGTACTCATCCACCCGTTCAACAAAAACCACCCATACAAAAGGGGGTAGTGTGTGCAATGCTACTTATTTTACGTCTTTGATTCAAGGATTTGGGTACTACATTAGTTTAAAAGAGATGTGAAAGAATTGGTAAAATTGCTAGAAAAACTGAGAGAAATTGAAAAGGTTCAAAATCCTTCACTAGAGAGAGGAATAGATCTCACCCACACAAGGAGAAACGAAGGGGGAGAGAATGCAATTCTGGAATTGTTTGTGGTTTCGGTTAAAGAACCAGGTTAACAGCCAGCTTCAAGCAACAAAATTGAATTATAAGGTCCGGAAATACCACCGGCAGCGGAATCCTAAGAACAGAAAATGCGCGGTGCAAATGATGAAAGGGAAACTGGCAATAACGGAAGGAAGGATAAACGTGAGTGGATATAATAGAGGGCCTCAGCGACTCGCGATCCCGGCGGAAAGCGATGAATTACTGGACTGTGCACAAATGTGGATAACGATAGTTCTACTTCAGAATGCGGTAGCGCGGCACATAATGGAAAGTCCATCTCTATGGGGTTTCAATGAAGAAACGTTTGACCAGACAACAGTAAAAATACTGTTATCTGACTTCTCTTGGGGCGTGTTGTCGACCACCCCGGACTGTGCAACACAAAGGAAAGAACAAAGGAAAGAACGAATGTAATCCGTTCATAATAAAAAGCTTATGACAATCGCATTTTGGGTTGTGCCCCCCAGAATTCCCATGGTTTTTTCACGTCAAATCGCCCAGTTAGAGGTTATACAACAGTCTTATGGCCCTGTTGAAAAATGGGAAGGCAGTGATAAAAACCTTCGAAACTGGCCTAAAATAAAATGGCCGATCTACATCATAAATCACTGAAAATAAAAATAATGCAATTTAAAGCCTCCTGTTGAGGATTTAGTGCATATAGACCACTTGCGTCGAAAAATG
>Ga0209562_1000344_pt1 | contig 16379 bp, 13 predicted proteins | sample WorMetvacBELIZE2_FD_187399 | JGI IMG/M metagenome (GOLD analysis project Ga0209562, IMG submission 187399) | Marine gutless worms symbiont microbial communities from Max Planck institute for Marine Microbiology, Germany - Olavius vacuus BELIZE.2... | ecosystem: Host-associated > Annelida >... | reverse complement strand
GCGATAAGGCGATAACCTCTTTATGTGGTATTATTACTGGTATATCGTTTGACGGGCCGTCTGTCAACTGGTACAGCACGGCGCCGCGACCCATGTGTGCAGCTGTATCAGATGTCGCAACAGTGCAGTAATGAAGAGTAAACAAACGTGATGACACGTCGCAGTCCGACGTCGCCGTCCAGTCGCCGACCTCTCATACGTATATACAGATTGATTGACAGCCAGGCGTCGACCACTCAGGTGCCGGTCAAACTCACAAGATAGGGATTATTAGTATATAGATGCCACTATTTGCATTCGCATTCAACGAATTTTGAAAGTCAAATTCGCATTCGATAAATGCGAATTTTGACCAGCTTCATCACATCCCTAAAAATAAACAACTGCAATGAAATGAAGTGGTAAACATGTGACTTTGATTCTGGGTATTTAACTGTTATCTGTTACAATCCGAAGACTTCGTTCTCTTGTGATGTGACAGTTGATGGGCATGCATATCACTGGAACACACTGCGATGCCAGTCAAATTAACACAAGGCTTTTAGCAAACAGAAAACACAAAAAGAACTTTCACCAAAAATAACATTAACTCATTCACAATAGGAACAGGAAGAAATCAGTAGAAATTACAGACATTTAGGAACCAAAAAATAAACAACGTATGCAGTACAAACATAAAATAACCGGAAAAAAATGAGAACAATGTGGAACGACGAAATGATATTTCCAATCCACATTTCTAACGAACATGCCAACTAAATCGCAGCAAAACTAAAAACCACTAACACCAACACCAACAGCACGACCCCGCCCAGTAACGTACAGCCTGTGAGGCCGGGAAGGCCGACGCCCACAACGGACAGCTGCATGCCGGCGTGCATCAGCGATGGGAACACGTTCTTGCCAGCACACCATCCTGCAGCATTCCACGTCACCACGACAACATCACCAGGCGATATCAACAACAACGAGATTTCACACAAACAGCAAAGTCCGCTACATGAGATCTCGTCACCATTTGTGGCACTTTTAGCCAGCGAAGACTGAATCCAATTAATCCGGCATACATGTAACTCACATCAGCTCAGTTAACAGCCATTGCCGTTGACGGACTAGGCCAATATTCCTCGTTCATCATCTACTGATCTACTGTTACACAAAACTTGCCGTTTCTTCCCTGGCAGTGGCTAGGACTATCACCAGTACAGTACTCACCGTATCTAAGCACAGACGGATGGCCAGGCTGAGTTAAATGGCTGGTTAAATACCAAGACAGTATAAGTACGAGGAGTCACCCATCCTAATACTAATCCAGCATGACACAGAGTAAGTTCAATGATATGTGCAAAGCTGTTACTACTGAATGCTGCATTGACTATATACTTACCCATCACTAAAGTGGCAACCTAAGTTCTAATTAATACTATAAGTAACCTGCCATTACCATTACAAATTCACAAACCCACTCTATATACATAAACAACAAGTCTGGCGTTTTCACAAATACTAAGCATGCTTGCTATCATGCAAAACTACATTATACAGTAACACATGCCAGCAAACAATTAACATATCACGGTATAACCACAACCACAAACTAATGGCTAAATAACTCTCTGATATCATTACATCTCTCGAGTCAGAAGTGAGGTGCTAGATAAAGAAGAAAGGGTTAAACTTTCAGCTTACCACTGACAGGGTAGCAAACTGTTTTCATTATGATATATCTATGGGTGGACAAATTAACAGTTAATCACCCAATAATCGTTAACAAACTGTAACAATTAAAAAGTTATAATCATTAAATTGCAATTATAGTCACATTACCGAGAAAATAATATTTATAACACGATCAGCTCTTCAGGTCAGGCGAATACAATATATAATCAAAAACAACTGTCTCTTTCTCCATAGACTGTCAATATTTTTGCTCATTTTAACAGAATGAATGAAAAACACTCGCTAACTGTATCTCATTGTGAGAGCTGTTAACTGATGATCAAGAAAAGTTTTCATGGCCAATTTATAATGCCTGGTTTTAATTGAAATTAACTATTAATTAATCCTTAATTTCTGTCACGTTAACTATTAATTTTTTAAAATGAATGACAGTGCTGCCCTCTAACTGGTCATCACCGAAATGAATATGGTTACCATCGATGGTGACAGTGCACATAACGAGTGCACAAAACATGACGACTTGTTTGAGGCATGCACAATCACAATCCTACTATGAACTAGCAATACAAATATTATAAATGAAACAAGAGACAACCGATGCAAACGACACCGAAAGCATAGCATCAAGCTTCAGCATACCTGACACAGACTTAAAACCAGGAATACAAGACTGGTTACGGACTTTGGACGACAGACACAGTCCTGAGTGTACGTGAGAGCGAGCAGCAATATCAAAACACAGACAAACTTAGCGATAGCAACAGCTAGACTACTGGTAATTTTATTCGTAAAGCTACAGATTACATAAATCAAACAGAAGTGGTTTACTGAGGCCTACACCAATGCAAGCCACACTCGTGATGCAACACCAATAAACTACAGCGGAAAAGTAGTACCCGTAGTAATAACAACAACGACAACAACGACAACAACGACAACAACAACGTGGCATTAGCTAAAGAATGAAGACAAGAACTTTTATCTCATGCACATGTCAGTAAACTAATGGTATGGAAAACTCTGCAGTTTCATTTAAGGACTGCACACCAGCAGCTACGAATATACGACCTCTAAAAATTCACATGCCAAAGCACTGCTATCTTACAAAACGGTTTCTTAAGGCTGCACTACATAATCAACTGCACACAAGCTGCTGCAACAAACAATGAATGCAAAGAACACGAGAATAGCTCGTTTCTTATTTCTATCACACTGCAAACTCATTTCCCCGTGCTCTGTAAACGCCACACAAACTCTCGTAGAGCATGCTAAGCCATGTGCCACAATACAACCAGAGAACAGTAATAAATAATGAATACGATGTCTAAGGTTTCCACAAGAGGTCACCACTGCTCTGCTGTCAGAGAATGTAGCTGGACCGACAATGTACTTGAACTCTGCACACATTCGCTGCTTCACATTTGACTTACATTCACATGCTCTAGTGGAATTGCTCTATCACAGAGTTCTTCTAGTATCTAATATGGAATACTTCACTTACCATTATTGTTCAGTGGTTCGGACATGTAAAACGAATGGATAACTCGAGATTATCAGTACCATTGGCAACATTAGTACTGAATACAGCAATACCTTCCTTTTCCAGCAATGGTATCTCAATCTTGTTATCAGACTGTACATTAGGCACCATAGTGGTCCTTGAAGTGATTTTAGTTACTGAGGCCACTCTAAAAACTACTGAACTAATTTGAATACAAGATGCCAAGGAAGAGAGACAAGAGGTGGATAGACAATGTCACATGGAATTTCCCGTCTTAACGTTTGCCTGCCGTCCCTCAGTGACACAATGCGCTTGCTGAAGCGGCAGGTGTAGTCATGCTAACACTTAAGCATATGGGTGGTGGAAAAACATTTAACATTTTTTGCTAGTGTGACTGTAACCATAACCTGATAACCTTCAAATAACAACTTGACCCGTATGCCCAGAAAATCTGCTGGATGAGTGACAAGGCACTTCGTACGTCAAGGCTTTCTAAAGTTATCATCTGACAGAGAGAAAGACAAACACGACAAAAAGAATTTCCACAGCCACTTGACGGGTGGCAATCATGACTGGTATGGGAAGAAAAACAACTCATAAATGTTCTTTCAAGGCACAATGCACGTCTGAACTGTCAGAGTTAAACTGTATAACATAGACTCTAAAACATGTATCTCAATGCCAATCACAACTAAATATGCCGCACAAGTAACACTCCAACACAACACAACATAAACTGTAAGTTTTTGAGTTAAGAGTGACAGACATCATTTCTGAGACTGTACAGTGCACATCCCATGAACATATCAACATGCCACTATATGAAACAAATTAAACATATCTCTGCAGATTTCAAGAAAAATGTTTACAGAAAATAACAGAACGTAAAGGAAAAGACATTAAGACGGACGAGTGACAACTCACTGTGTGGTGGCATCATAGCTGAAGCAATATCATCGTCATCGTGGTCATCGGTGTTGAGAAATTTGTTCTGGCTTCGACTGTGTGGCAGCGAATTACCTACAGTGCCACACACATAATCAAATATTGTCCCACAGAAGCACAAACCGTCACTCTGACATCAACCTTAGCTCTCAACATGTTCACTCTGTGCGTCGAGGACCGACCCGACACCCCCTCTCTGAGAGATATGGACTTATCCTAACAGTTCTGGCTGTGTGCCGAGTCCACATCTGTCATACAGTGGGCGTCGGGCACAGGCTTACACATATATAATCTAGATACCGTACCTCCCACAGACGTTGTGTGAAATGATGTAGCCACTGATAAGCCTACCACCCAAGATGGCGACAAGTTCCGGACGGGAGCGGGAGTAGTGGCCGATGTAAGAGCCACACCGCACCGCTTAACGCCCGTACTACCACGCCACACGACTTAACCCGAACTATAGCTATCCGCGCCAGTTTAGCAATATAACTGTCCGCTCGCTTACCATCAGAATGCGGAAACACAATAACTTTTCATCTACACACTAATTACACGTCTTAAACTGCAAAATGCAACTATTTAAGCGACTGTCCCGCCATTTCAGTGAAGTCATATGTAAAGATACAACGATGTTGTCTGCTTTTGCGAAGAATAGCTATACAACATACCTGCGGCCATTAAACCAGCGTCAGTTATTAGACCGTGGAAAGCGGCGGCCAACTTGGGTGGTAAGTTTTTAGGGGGAAGTGTTTTTTTTCTGTCCAGTGCAGCCCCTATGGCGTCGGGTCAAAATACTAAGAGCTCTAAAGGTCAAAGGTCAACGTCACATGTCACCAAAACCAAATCACTTCTAGGATTCACCATAACACATATTGCTACCAAGTTACAGTTACATCAATTTCTGATAGTTTCTCAGTTTCTGCGTGAACAGACATATAATACAAACACTTCCAAAAACAATACCTGATTCACAGTTAAATATGATGTGAGATGTATTTCATGTCTGCATGCTACAACAGAGTTCCAGTGTCCACCATGGTAATTCTAGCTTGTGCATTTAGCACGCTGCAACTTATGAGATTGTGAAGTTTCTGCTGATCACCTGTCAAGAGTCCAGACTTATGCCTTTAAGCTTTATACATCTGAGGTAAAAAAAAAGTTATGAAAGCTGATGAAAACAGATAGAATCGCTGACCGGAAACCAGTGAAATAGAAGATCCACGAAGGAGAGAGTCGAGGTATGGAATGCCAGGGTTTGTGATGATGTTGAAGCCGCAGATCTTCTCAATCTTCTTCCAACGCTGTGTTCTCTCCTGAAGCTCAACCTTGATGTCCTCCAGTGCTGCTCTGTTACAAACATACAAAATATCATACACCATCAACTGCTTCTGATGCTGCTAGCATCAGTACAACAACAGCTGTTTCTACACTGTGAGTCAAAAAAGGGTGCCACCCTAAGCATGGCTGTAACTTTGTCAATTCTTGATCGATCTGCAAAATTCTTTCACTGTTCCAAAGAGCACTAAATTTCCAACAAAGCCCATATGAGTTTACACACCACACCTTAAGTATGTTGCTGCATTACCTTGGGAAACTTTACCATCTACCCAACAGATATCTGTCAAATGTCATCAAAATACATGGCAAAGATTAGCACTATGCAAAATATCGACATAAACCGGATATTTCCTCAGTAGCGAGACAATTCCGTTCTGTTAGCAACTGTGCACGCCAATGCTTCAAACACGTGAGCTTCAGATCTCAATGAATGACTCTGACCACCAATGACTTGATGCATGCTGGTTTGTCTGGCAATTTGACATGTGGAACAGTGGGTCTCTGGAGCGCATTCTTGACTGAGTACAACGTCATTAACGATATCAATGTTGTCATCTGTACCAGCAGATCATGGTCTGCCACTACCTTTCTGTCACTCAACTCTATTGAAAACCGTGACTAGAATGCAGATGTAGCAAGTTTGATCACTGGACATGGCTCCATAATGTCATTCATCAGGGCCGGATTAACCTACCGTATCTGGGCAGAGTATGCATTCTGAGAAGAAGCACGGTTGTAGACACAGCAATTAGAAAGACAAAAAGACTGAGAGGAAGAGAGGTACAGCACACAAATGAACAGAGAGCACAGGCACCTGACACTCATAATCTTGTTGTCTGTTTCATCAAGTGATGTGGTGTGAGCAACACGAAACGATCCTAGAAACTTTCCTTTCTGCTTCCGAATCTTCTCACACTGTACAGCGCAATGTTAAACCAGATGCAGTGCTATGCTATTGATCAGTACGGCGATAAACACAGTTAACAGAAACTCTAACGACAAAAATAATCAAACAAATGGCAACAAAATAACTGCCGACAAAGTTATGCACAAAAACGATCACAACCATCATCATTCTCCAGTGTTTTGGCTCTTGAAATAACGCTAACAAAAATCATTAAATTTCTCCAGCAAGACATTTATGGACCACACACTCTTTACGAATACACGATAAGCATGAACAGCAGACTAAATGAAAGCTAGCTACGAGTGAGTGTATTCAAGAACTGACAACAAGCTAAACTGAAATGATCTCGATGCTGTAACAAAATAATAATTATACAAAGCACTGTACCATGTCTTTAGCATTGATGAGCTGTTTCTCTGTCGACTGACGTCTCTCCTCAAAGTATCTCGTCTCAATCTCGTACGTGAGCTGCAGCCATTGTTGAAGGTCGGCAAACGGCATCTGTTGACGCACATCCAGTTGTCTCTCAGCCTCACACAGGGCACGTCGTACCTATGAGGTCCAACACAACAACCACTGCCACTATCCACTCGTCTAACCATGTGTACTTTACAACAGGGCTCGGCAAACTATCTGTGTAGAAAACCACACATGATTCATGAATAACCTTTGAGGGCTGGACATACAACTTGCACGATTTTCAACCATTCTACCATGCTATCAAATGACACATTAACTGCCCACAAAGCGGCTGTGGTAATAATTTAGGTCATACCTGTCTGTCTGCCAGATAATAACTGTCGAAAGCCTTGAGATACAAAGTTCATTTTCGCTCATCTGGTAAATCTTCAGAGCATATGGTCAAGTTCATATACGAAGGTCATTGGGTCAAGGTCACGGTCGAGCAAAAAATCGTGAAATGTTATTCCACAAGAAGAAATGATGATTGCATTGCCACGCAGGTACTAGAGCCAACATCACAAGGCAACAGAGGAAGAGAGCGACCCAGTAACACCCTGGAAAAGGGATCTGCAGCAAGAAATATGGCAAGATTCATGTACAACTGAAGACAGATGGAGGTAGCAGCACAAGATAGAGCTGGATGGAAACAAGTGGTCTGTGGCGTATGATACACTGGGAGTGACAAGGCATAGGTCAAGTCACCGGTCAAGATTTCACAAGATAGCATCAATGATCAAACACAGACCTGGACAAGCTCTTCCTCGGCCAACTTCAACTGTGAAAACTCTTCTTCATGTTGCATCTCTCGCTGCTGACGAAGTCGTTCTGCTTCCGCCTTCACATCATCATCTCATCATCATCATCATCATCATCATCGCTTTCGTTTCCAAAATAAAAAAAAAGAAAACTATCCATTCAAAACAGTACCAGAGTTACTTATTTGTTATCCCTAACAATCAATAATACAACGAAATACTACAAAATAAACCATTTTTTCTGTGGCCGACGCCAATTCTGTAAATAACCACAAATACGACCGACCTTAGCACGTCCGATGTCCTGCAGCTGTCTTTCTAAATCTTCCTTATCATCTGCCACCATCCGCTGTGCAGTCTGCGCCTGCTCCAACCTGCAACACAATACAACCAGTGTACTGTACATGTACAATTACTTCAGACACTGGAGTCCATTTTATGTAATTCTTTAAAACCTTTAGCTTTCTACGTCTGAGTAAAGGAAGTTCCTCAGATGCTGCAAAATCAGACAAAGATGAATAAACCTAGCAGAGCAGGAGCATTAGCTATTCCATCAGAGTACAAGTGCAGCAACTCGCAAGGAACACTACTTAGCAACATGTGCATAACAGTCAGTAACCAGACAACAGCGCACGTTCTATGGACAACTCCACCATGCCCTCAGCATCCTGGCGGTCAGCATAAACAATACAAGGACTGTTTGAGTGAAGGTCACACGGAACCAATGTGCGATAACACCTTCTCAACTGGAGATGCTGACAGGTGACAGTACGGGCGATCTACATGAGAGTGAGCAACACACACCTTCATAATACAATTAATCCACGAGTTGGATCTGCAACAGCATATGTCAGCACGCCACTGGACTCCACAACAGGTCCCACTGGTGATGACGAGAAATGGCACACTGATGGCTCATTCCATTAAAAAAAATCAAACAATAAAAACATACTGCTGATGTAACTGCGACAAAGCATCTTCGGCATTCTGCAGCGATGACAAGTCCTTCATTAATCTGTGGACGTGAGTCTGAGCTTGTCGGTGTTGACGGTACGCGAAGTAGCAGCCACCGACGGCAATAATGACGGACACTGCGACGACAATGTCCTTGATGAAGTTGTGACCACCTGCATGCCATCAACTACATTATCAATACACAACAATAGCAACTACTACAGCTACGACTACAAATATTACTACTACAGAAGCAGCAGCAGAGCTGCTGCAACTACCAATACTACTGCTACCACACTGTGTCTCAAAAAAGTTCCCACTTTTAAACTCTCCGTAACTTTGTAAAATCTTAACCGAATTTCAACATTTTTGCTCTACTGGAAAGCATATGGTGAAGTGAGTAATGTCGTATGGGTTTTGTAGGAAATTTCATACGCCTTTCCAGTAGTGCAAAAATTTTGAAAATCGGTTAAGGTTTGACAAAGTTACAGAGAATGTAAAGGTGGGAACTTTTTTGAGACACAATGCAATTACTTCAACACTGTTTCTGCCAGATTTGTAACAAATTTGAACTTTTAACTCCTGAAAGTAATACAACATGTTTAAGGTTCGATGGGTTATTGCCATGAGCTTGGTGGCTTCATTTTTACTGCAACACAAAAGTGTACAAATACTACTGCCACTACATAACCAGTTTCTAACCAGCCTACTGCACAAAACATTAGGTAAAGGTAAACGGTACAATACACCCATATGAGAGCATGGGCAGGGTGCTCATCTCCGTCTTATTGGCCTTGAGCCTATAAACTGGTATACCACAAAGTCAGAGACACATGGCCAGTGTGTTGCCAGACCTGCGGTCACCTTCCCAGCCTCAGAGTGTTACTGCCCTGTGACCGGTAGCAACTAATACTGCTTGGTGACAGAAGCACACAGGTGTATGTAGCTTGTTTAAGGCCACTGTGCAAAGGTGCCTAACAGGACTCGAACCTGTGACCTATAAACTGCAAGTCCAATGCCCTACCAAGAGCACCACCATGCAGCAAAGCACTGCAGCAGAGATAAATATGTTTCAACACAATCACAATAAAATATCATCTTTGCCTGTCAAGTAATTTCAACAAAAATTGCTCCAAATTACAGAATAAGCCACCGAAGCCACTAACAGTCAAGCACACAGTGCACTGCAGTGATGGTAAATGTGTTCAGTGGGTGGAAAGAGAATTGTGTCAGCCACCAACTTATACAAGAAAGACTTGAAATATTACAAAATCATGCCAAAATCAACACATAATGATCAGCTATCTGCGGAGTTGGTGTCTGTATTCTGCGTAATTACACTCTGACAGCGATGACAATGACAGAGATGATATGATAACGATGACAAATAGCAGAGCAAAGATCAATGCTAACGCTAATGCAGAACGAGATAAGAATGCTGCTGATAATGACACGGATGATGATGACCAACACAGCAAAGATGACAATGCTACAACAGAATGAGGCAATGACGACGACGATGATAGGGATACTGACAATGACGATGATGATTCGCGGTTTCATTTTGACCTTGTAACGTGTCCTTGTAGTTCTAGGACTAAATGCCACGATAATCTATTCGTTTATGATGATGACGACGATGATGATATAATGCCAGCGTAGAACACAGCTGATGATGCTGACTTTTTGGTGGTCCAAACAGGACAACATCGGTCGCTTTAATGGACAGCTTCTGTTTGTGCACGGGATTCTTGATTCCAAGCGTAGACAGCAACGACAAATAGTTTGATGCCAATCTGAAACATTCACACGACATTCAGATATTCATGCCAACAAGTAGACATATCTACGGTCCATAAAAACTAATAACATATAATTATAGTCAGGAAACGGCTACACGAGTGTTTTCCGCAGATTTCATAAGATAGGAGTTTGCTATTTAATCTGTTTGCTGTACTGTTTGTGAGATCAGTACAAAGGCTTGCATAATATATGTACAGCTGTGAATACAAAATCACTGTTATTACTATATGAAACTGACATCTCTTGCAAGTGACCTTTGTGATTGCACAGCAACTGTAATCTAGTTGTACAAAAAGCAAGAAGAACCATCAATGACAGCATGTTTTCAGTCGCCGCACAGTGCCTGGAACCCTACTGAACTGACGCTTGTGCACTTGAACACTTCTTTCAAGATATCTGAAGGCGTTTTTATAACACATTTCCTGTAACGAGCATCACTAAGTTAATGACTGTGGCATGTTCCTATTGTAGGTACTGCAGTACGACTGTTGAAGTTACTGTAACTGTCAGAATAAGTTCAACATTCTTCACGTGGTTAAATAAATGCTACAGTGACCCTGCAGCGTCTTTGCAATTGCATCACTTTAATCAGTACATTTGAATAAATTAATAATACTACTACCAGTAATTATTATCATTATAACAACAACATTGCTAGAGTATACCTGGGCAGAGCACGACCTCCAATGGCATTGGCTTGAAAATTGGGAACATACTGGCCCAATTCAACGTGTTCACTCAGCCAAGATATCACGTTGTCGACAGACCAGTTGTACACTACAACAAACAGACCATTCATTGTGCATTGTCTAAGATATAACCAATGAGCCACGTGTCTGATAAATTAATGGGCATTTTGCCACAGCCCTTTAATATGTAATTTCACTAATTCGCTGATCTCTTGGGTGCATTTGTTTACAGAATCATATTTATCTGACACTGACAACATTGCACCATTCTAAAATACCACTCCGATTAATCTGATCAACCTGCTCTGCATTCTTTTATTTTGACCCTTTTATATAGGTTAATCTTAGTGGTATTTTCGAACGGTACAATGCTGTCAGATAAATATGATTCAGTAAACGAACACACTCAAGAGATCAGCAAATCAATGAAATTACATATTCTAGGGGTGTGGCAAAATACACATGAAATTTACTAGGCAACTGGCTAATGACAGATATCTGCTATCAGAGAAATAACACAGGATAACACACTAAACAAATCACATCTTTCCTAAAGACATCATCTTATTAGTTATTAAATATCTTAATTTACGTTAAAATTTTAAATCACAGATTTTTAGACCAAAATACAAACTGTCGTACATAAGGAAAGAAAAAAAAAAGAACCGCAGTAATGAACAACACAGTCAGAAACTAACAGAACATGTTAACAATATGTCAACTTTGACCTCACCAAGTAAATAACCGCTTTAAAAACAATACAAAATAACATCTTTCAATACTGTACACACTTCCATTTGACAGTTCAGACTTCCTCACCAGCACAATGGAATATTTCTGACATAAACCGAAGTAAAGAAATACTTGTAATTTGGCAAACTACATTTACTAATAATATTATTTATTGATATATAAATAAATAATATTATTGCCTTCATACATCACTGAAGTCGTGCATAAATACACACATCTTGCACTGTTGCACATATCTAAACCGGCGCCATATAAAATGACACTTAACAATAATTATATAATGGACGCTGTGATTTCGGTGGCCTCAAATCAAAGTAGCAGTAATATACAGTAGACATTACAAAAGTCGAGAATGACTTACCAGGACTCTTGACCCACATCTGCCAGAGTTCATGCACCGAGATGAAATCATCATTCCCGTGAAACATCTCACTGCCACCATCGTGTTTCAAGTCATCACGGATAAACTACAACACAAACCAGTATTACCAGCCAAAGATACATATCTACAATTCTGTAACTTTATCACTAAACAAAGAGCAAACAGTTGACATTCTTTTTTGGAAAATCAAAAAAAACCTTTACCATTTTTGCATCAACTGGAATAATACATCAATTATTTCATAAAAACAACAATATTATCACCTCACTGGCTACACTATACATGACTGACCTCAGGTTATAAACATATAAGTATTTACAGACTGTGCTATTCATTTGGATGCTGTAAACTGTGTAACACAAGGTGCTTGTAGCTTGATGAAATCCATGACACAGTACTACCAGCCAGAAATAAATCTCGAGACTACGCAATAAAATTTGTGTTTAACTTTAACAAACAGATTAAAGACTTTAATCTCTTTAATTTAAAGTTTGTCAGTAACTTAAACAATGTAACAGTGGTCAGACGACATGACTGCCAAGGTGAATCAGCATTGGAATAATGGAATTAATCACTCAGTGGGCATGGTTTTCATCATTCACCAGTGACATGCTGTCTGGAACTCACTTCCTGGAACAGTACTTGAATGTCCCACGTTAAGAGTTTTCAAGTAAAGGCTTAAAACTCACCTGTTTCATCTAATAACAGCAGACAGTTATGACATGACCTGTGCTGTCACTGCCTCTAAAGTAACGAGTTATGACCTTATGGTGGGATATTACAAATATACATTATTAATATTGTTATGAGTATTAGTAAATGCATGTGGCAAGGGACCAAAGCAGATAATGACTATGACAATGATAATTATGATAATGATACATTCGTACCGGTACCATATGAAAGATAACAGAAAGTTAGCAGACCGGCCTTGCAACTGTCAGTACAGCACACACAGACTGAAATGTGAGGGCAGTTTGAGCTGATCATACAAAACAATTAAACAAGCACACACTGGCAACGAACGAAATACTGTTGTTATTCATTAACACTAACAGCAATCAAGAAAGATATCCTTCCATGATGGACTGACGCTGTGACAGACCTGACCAAGAGGTAGACCTAATAAAAAGTGGCTGGACAAGAGGACTGTTCTCGTCTGGGGATGCCCTGTATGAAGCTACGCAGCAGGCACGTCTGACAGACATTGACTGAAGGTGTGCCTTATAAATGGACTTACTTACGTACTTCTTCAAAACAGGTTACTAGAAACATACTGGGCTGCCAGCACAGACTTACACATATATATTCTAGATGTCGTACCTACTGTTCACGTCGTGTGGAATCATGTGGACACTGATAAGCTTACCACTGCAAATGGCGGAACGTTTACGTCGAGCTCAGCCAGTCTCAGTAACCAGTCACGTTAAAGCACGTCAGTCACTGATCGAGCGTGCTGTAACGTGATTGGCTACTAAATCTGGCTGAGCTCGACGTAAACGTTCCGCCATTTGCAGTGGTAAGCTTTGCGGAGGTTTCATTATTTTCGAGCAGTGCTGCCCCTGTGGCTGCCAGCATGCAGTAAATCTGCTCTTATTGTTGCCACGACATTATAAATATAACTATGAACAAGGGCTGCTGCAGTGAGAAGCATTAATACCTCAGCACTTTCAGCTCTGTTAAGGCTGCCGTCCTGATCATCATCAATCTGCGAATGCAGCTCAGCAATTGCTTCAAAGCCAACATGATCAGTCTCACAGAATGTGTCACCATCAAGACATTCTACGACGTCAACAACCAATCAATTAACACATCATGCATATTTATGTGTTATCAAATGCCTGCACACCATAAATGCCTAGCAGTACTTTCATAGAGAACAGTTGCCAGAATTATGCGCATGCACTGAACTGTTTCCACCAGTCACCGGCATACATTTAAATATTCAACGACAATGACCAGAGAAAAAAGCTGTGTGCATATGTGCATAAATTAGGCAAATGATCTGTGATCAGCAAAAATTAAATTACAACAAGAGTCACTAACAATAACTATGGTTGGTTATCAACTTATGAAGTTAAACTGATTTATTAAACACTTAAAACTGCTGAGCATTGTAACTTTAATCATAATCACCAGTTTCTGTGTCATCAGACAAACGTAGAAACGTTTCTCTTACATACTACAAACTGACAATAAAAGACATTACGGAAAGCATTCAATGTTTCAGTTCTGTTTTACTAATCTGTCAAGACGAGGACATCAATCTCTTACTTACTAACTTATGTAAAATGCTATCATGTTGAATAAGTACATTGATATTGACTGGGCACACTAAATGCAAATGAGTATAACAGTAATATGGATAATAATAATAATAATAATAATAAAAGTGACTTGGCAGTTACAGTTGCACTCGTCCAGTGTTTATGCAAACAATGGCTGCAAGGCAGACACTTGATCTACAGTACAGCAGATAAAAATGACTAATGAAATTCCAATCAGGCTGCACAGCAGGAATTTGACACAAGCCAGCATGACGCCAGCAGCATTATTTTGCAGTCAGTCTGTCACGGTGCAGTAGAAAAGACCATTGTGTTGTGGCTGTTGCCTGGAGACATGGCCTGTGGTGTCACTCAGCCCACCCACAACAATAGCATTCTGTTACCAACAGTCACTGTGCACTGCAGAGCACAGTATACTGAGTACAGTGTCAATAGTGCTGTGCCCATGTCTCTGTCACATTTACTTAATAATAATATTAATAATCCTCCGGATCTTTACACACGAGGGTATTTAATGTTAATAGTAATGATAATAATCTCTGTTCTGATCCAGCAGTTCAATGCAATTTTACTACATAAAACAGCTCTTCCCAGGACGACTGACGGCCATTCCAGCTTCTTTGCATTGCTCAGCGTAATTTTTTTTAAAATTCCTCGGGATTATTCATACCAAGGGTACTAAAAGATAAATAAAATAAATAATAGTAGTTAGTAACACTCAAGACAATGGTTATGGTGCCATCATCATGACACTACTACTGCAAGAGATCAACCAGTTTTTCTGATCATAAATGCAGAACAGCATCAAGCAAGCAGCTGCTGACTGTCAGACCAAACCACCTGACTTGAGCTGCAAGTCCGCCTGCAATGTCTCAAAATACTCAGCATATTCTCCAGTAATTTTTACCACTGGTAGCACTGCCATTCTTGTCTGAAATCTGATGAGTATTAATCACTAATAGGAAGTCGCATACGGGCTTTCGATTGGTACCGACATTTGTGACCTTTAATGACCTTGAACAGTGTAATAGCCTTTATTTTGCATTATTTTGCGGAATTTGGTAGCTTTGCAGGTCGATTACATCAGTGATTGAAGACAGACTTATAATGTCCGCAAAATATCATCTCCCAGTTACATTTGGCCAAAACTGACCCACCCTGCACGGTGGTCTCTCTTCGATAGCTGAGCTACTTGTTTACCTTTCTTGCAACAAGACACAATCAGTAATAAAATAATCTCTAGAAAAAAAGAAGCAATGAATAGCTTCTTAAGTGGCAGATATATGGGTGTGTACAGACGGCATTTAGCTAGTTTATCTTCCACAGAATCTAGGTGTTATGAGTTTATGACTGCCATAGTAACTAATTACTTAAACACTGCATTTAGTAGTGTGCGTCACTCACCTGCTATCAACTAATTCTGCAGTTCATGGCTGCTTCGAAGGCTAAGCACAGCTGCCTCATTGAAGAATTTAGCATCATCAGTATGGTCTGTATGATGATGTCGTCTTGGCACATTCACTCTCATCCCTCTACTACTCAAAACACTTCTCTTTCAGCAGTGCTTTCCTGACATTATGCTGTACGGTAACTATTTTGTTTTCTTTGTATCTCAGCATTCCATTAGAGTTTGTGATATCGGTAATATTTAATATTTAAGCCACTCTAAAAACTTAGATTAGATACAATACATCAAATGCTTGAATAAACGCCGGGTCTCTAATTGACGCCCAGACAGTCAAAACACATAGGCCTGTACACATAAAACTATGCTTTAAAACATTCTGCACACTACTAGATGTGCTAATTGACTCCGCTATCGATTTTAATCGATGATAACAAAAGAATAAACAGTAACATACGGACCCGGTATTATAACATGTAAGAGATGCCGGGGGCTTGAGGCCAGTGTTCCTATAAAT